>Ga0080005_112589_pt1 | contig 46390 bp, 50 predicted proteins | sample JossMetagenome_2_FD_69208 | JGI IMG/M metagenome (GOLD analysis project Ga0080005, IMG submission 69208) | Hot spring sediment microbial communities from Joseph's Coat, Yellowstone National Park, USA - JC3_ASED (SPADES assembly) (version 2) | ecosystem: Environmental > Aquatic > Thermal springs >...
GGTCTCTACCCAGGATTTAACACTTGGCTATTCATGGGTGCCTTTGCGCCTCAGGGTGTGGTTCCTCCTTTGGCTGAGGCTATTATTAATGGTAGTCTTTGGACTAGGTATCCTCAGTATGCTGCTTTCATTGGTTTGCCAACGCCTGATCCTGAGTTGCAGGCTTGTGTTGCCTCATACTTCCACACAACGTACACACCAGTAACGACAACCACCACTACGACTACAACCACCACAACAACGACGACTACTGCTGTTAGCACTGTTACATCAACGGCGACTGTAACAAGCACAGTCACAACAACAGTAATCTCAACCACGACAGCAGTAACCACAGTCACAGTAACAAAACCAGTAATATCAACAGCATTAGTGATTGGAATAGTAGTCATAGTCATCGTAATAGCAGCAGTAGCAGCAACAATCGTAATGAGAAGGAGGTGATTTGTTTAGGCATTGGCTTTAGTTAAAATTTTAAACTCCTTGTTTCTTTTTAATTCTTAACCCGTAATTGTTAAAAAATCCGATTACTGGAGGCTTAATGTGCATTTGGGTATTCAGGTTGGTGCTAGTCTTGTTAGGGGTGGTTACTTGAGTTTGGGTGAGGCTCTTGCGCTACTTCACTCAACCCCGTTTAGGGGTGTTGAGGTTAATCAAGCCCACTTAACGGCCTTTGGTGATGTTGAGGGTTTTGCACGTAGGTTAAGCATGTTTAGTTTGAGCCTGGCTGGTGTTTACTGGGGAGCTAAGTTTCACCTTAGGGAGGAGCATGAGTTCCTGTTAAGGGACTTTGAGACTATTAGGAGTAGGGTTGCTAGGTTGAATGCGAGGAGCATTGTAATTGGTCCTCCACCTAGGTTTAGGTTGTTTGATGGGGATAAGGAGAGGTACATTGGGGCTATGGCTGAGTTGATTAACATTATGGTTGAGAAGAGTGACGATGTTGAGCTTGGTCTGCATAACCACTGGGGTACCATCATCCAGAATGAGGATGAAATCAACCTACTCATGAAGCTGACGGAACCAAGGTTTAAACTTTACCCAGATATCGGCCACCTATCAGTGGCCGGTATCAACGTGTATGATTTCATTGAGAGGTGGGGTGGTAGGATTGGTTACATTCACCTTAAGGATGACTCAAGCCCGCTTAAGCCAGCCAACGACTGGGGTGAGGCGGCTGGGAGGTTTAAGGTCCCCGGTAAGGGTAGTTTGGACATTAGGAGGATTCTAACCACCCTTAGGGGTCGTGGCTTCAATGGTTGGGTTGTGATTGAGTATGAGGACCCCAATTCAGACCCAATAATGGACCTCAGGTTCTTCATTAAGTACTATGAGTCAAACCTCAGGGATTTGTTTGAATCCTAGTCAGTTATGCTAACCCACGTACCCCTCTCCGAGGATTCGGCTATAGCCTCAATAATCCTCATAACCCTTAACCCATCTCTGAAGTTGGCTGCCTCAGGTGCAACGTCCTTACCCTCGGCAAGCCTGGTTAGGAAGTGGTAGACCTCGTGGGTGAAGGTGTGTTCCCAACCAAGCACGTGGCCAGGTGGCCACCAGAACCTTAAGTATGGGTGTGTCCTTTGGGTCACCAGGATCCTCCTAAAGCCACTTAACTCACCGTCCTTGGCTAGGTGAACCTCGAGTTCATTAATCCTCTCCAGGTCAAACCTAATGGAGCCCTCACTGCCGTTAACCTCAATTATGAGTGAGTTGTAGTGCCCAGTGGCCAACTTTGAGGCTTCAATGAGCCCAAATGCCCCATTCTCAAACCTCAGTATTGCTGTGAAGCCCTCATCAACGTTAACCTCCTCCCTAACCCCAGTGGCCTGGTTAACCCTAAATCTGTTGAAGGTGTATAGTGTACCGTTAACGCTAACAACCTCACCAATCAGGTACCTGGCTAGGTCAATCACGTGGCTTCCTAGGTCCGCTATGGTGCCGTATCCAGCGTACTCCCTCCTAAGCCTCCACGTCATGGGGGCCTCCGGGTTTGCTAGGCTCTGCTGTAGGTAAAGGGCCCTGAAGTGGTAGATCCTACCCAATGAACCACTGCCTATCAACTGCCTAGCCAGCACTATGGCTGGTACGAACCTGTAATTGTGTGCAACCATGTTTATTACACCAGTCCTCTCAGCCACCTTAACCATCTCGTAAGCCTCCCTTGAGTTCATCGCCATGGGCTTCTCAACGATCACATGCTTACCAGCCTCCATAGCCTCAATGGTTGGTTCAGCATGCATGTAATTCGGGGTCACGTTGTCGATTATGTCTATGCCCGGGTCCTTAATCATCAACCTGTAGTCCGTGTAATACCTCTCAAACCCAAACCTGGCTGCAAACCCCCTCAACGCATCCTCACTCCTACCTGCAACAGCCTTAAGCACCGGGGTTAGTGGGCTATCCGTGAACAGGGTGATGTTTCTCCAGGCTAGGCTATGGGCCCTACCCATGAAACCGTGCCCAATTAAACCAACCCCAACAAACCTACCCATTAAACGACCACCATGCCTAAAGGTTTATGAGCATTCTCATCCTCTCGGCCAACTGCCTAAAGTAGAGTTCATAGGCCATGTTGAATGGGTGCAGCTCAGCGGTTAAGTAGCCGTTGTAGTTTATACCTCTCAACTCCCTCATCACCGCACGCCAATCAACATCACCATTAAACAGGTCAACTATACCCCTAAGACTAACACTGTAGTCCTTAATATGAACCCTCTTAACCCTACCCCCAAGCACCCTAACCCAATGCTGTGGGTAACCCAACCTACAATCCATGACATTGCCAATATCCAGGTAAGCCCCGACAACTGGGCTACCTAACTCATCAATGAATCTGGCGAATTCAAGGGGGCTTAACAGGAAGTTGCTGCATACGTTCTCGATGGCGAGTGTAACCCCTAAATCCTCAGCCCTCCTAACAACCCTCCTAAGGGACTCCTGGGACAACCTATATGCCTCATCGTAGGGGATGTTCTCGTTAACAACCCCAGGCACTATCAGTAGTGCCGTGGCCCCTAGAATACTGCATGCCTCAAGCTCCCTCATGATTATTTCAACAGCCCTCTCCCTAATGCCAGGATCGGGTGATGTTAATGGGTACCTCCAAAGTAACCCACTCCTGACACTATGAACCTCAAGTCCCACATCCACCGCAGCCTTATGCAGCAGCCTGGCATCATCAACGGCATGCTCAATCCTCAGGTAACCCCTATCCGAGACCACTGGTGTATTCTCATTAGCCTCAGAGAAGGTGAACTCGACACCGTCGAACCCAGCGTCTTTAATTAACTTAAGCTCGCCGGCGATGTCGTAACCCCTCCTATGCCATAGGTCTGTGGCTATCTTCAAGGTGAACCACCCTTAGCGTAATCCTTAATGTTAATTACCCTGCCCGTCAAGGCTGATTCATTAGCGGCGAGCACGGTCACGTTACTCCAGTAGGCATCCTCGTAGACCGTGGGTACCAGTTTCTTATCCCTGGTTAAGACGGCTTGTATGAATGACTTAAACATGCTTAATGTCGGGTCAACGTTGGACTTAAACGTTACCGGCTCCCCACCCCTCCTGTACAGTTTAGCCTCATTAAACCCAGTGAACCTAATCAACTCCTCCCTACAGACAACGTCAAACATGACCAAGGGCAGTTCCTTCCCAAGTTCAGGGTAAAGCGCGTAGGTGCTGTGTATTGAACCGATAGCCCCATTAGCGAACCTGAAGGCCACGCCGTAGCTTGCCCAATTCTCAAAGCCAAGCCCCTTATCCTCCTCAGTATCCCTACCCCTCTCAGTGTAGGAGGCGTATATGGTTTCGATTTCACCAAGCAGGAACCTGGCTATGTCGAACATATGTATGACTTGCTCAACAACCTGCCCACCGGTCTCGCTCCTGCGTCTAAACCAGGGTATTGGTGGTATTGTCCAGTACCAGTAACCGGCGAACATGGATGAATTGCAACTTGGCATCAACTCCCTAACAGCCTTAACAGCGTCTGAGTACCTGTTCTGGAAGCCAACCACCACAATGTGGTCACTGCCCCTAACCCTTTTGAGCAGTTCATTAGCCTCAACAATGCTTAAGGTAACTGGCTTCTCCACAAGGACATCCAAGCCGTGTTCAAGGGCCTTAATCACATGGGTAACGTGCATCCTAACCGGCGTTGAAACAACCACGGCATCAAGCCTCTCACCACTAAGCATCGCATCAACATCCCTATACACCTTAACGTTAAACCTACTTGAAGCCTCCCTCAAGGCATCATCACTCACATCGGAGGCAGCAACAGGCACAGCACCAGCATGCCTAGCAGCATCCATAAGCTCCCTACCACGCCTACCAGCACCTATAAAACCCAACCTAACAACACCAGAAGCCATAATTCAATTGCTTAGGTGGGAAGTTATAAGCATCACATGAAAGTTTGATTTACAGTAACATAAAGCTTAAAAGGGATAGTTCACTAGTTGGTTGTGGGTTTTTCTAAGAATCCTGTTGATATTGTTAGGGATAGGAGGTTTAGTCAGGGTGAGGTTGCTGATGCATTGAGACTTGCAATTATGGCTGAGCTTGACGCTATTAACCTTTACCTTCAACTAGCCAGGTTGATTGATGATGAGAGGGTTAGGAGGGTTTTTGAGGATATTGCCAAGGAGGAGAAGACCCACTTCAGCGAGTTCCTGACCCTGCTTAAATCAATTGACCCTGAGCAGGTGGAGCAGTTAAAGGCTGGGTCTAAGGAGGTTGAAGAATTAACGGGAATCAAGGCACCTAATAACGACCCGCCCCAGCAGGATGTTGTTAGGTCATCAGTATTGACCGAGGAGGAGTTGAGGTATATTGAGGGTAAGGTTAGGGAGGTTGCTGATAGTGTCAGGAGGTTTAGGAAGTATTTACAGCTCTATCCAGTAGGCCCTGGTGCTGACGCAGTGACTCTTGAGGAGGTTGTGGTTAATAAGGTGATAAGCAGTTTGAGAACGGTAATACCTCTCAAGGAGTTGAGTATTAAATTCACGATATCACAGAGGCAGGTTGAGTACTCGAGGGCACGTGGTGAACGTGTTTACTCAACCTCCATTGATCAAGCCGCTATTAGGCTTGCCTATCAGGAGGATGGTTCAATCCTTAGTGATTTATTGGGCAATGCAAAGGTGCGTAGAGTTACGATAACGTCGTGGGAGATGCCTGGTTCCGCTGTTGATGAGGTATCTAGGGCTGTTAATATGCTCTATATGGACTCGGTACCTGAGCCCTACGTGTTGTTCGTGAGCCCTGGTAGGTACACTAGGTTATTGAGTGTTGTTGAGAGGACTGGTGTAATGGAGTTAACGAGGGTTAAGTCATTGGTTAAAGATGTGGTTGTAATACCCCAGTTGACTGATGATACTGCGTTACTGATGTCCATCAATGGATCCGTTATAGACCTGGCAATTGGCGCTGATGCCGCACTGGTATACGTGGGTCCTGAGGATGGTTTTCACTCATTTACCATATGGGAAACGCTCACGCCTAGGGTTAAGGATCCCAGGGGCATACTGGTGCTCAAGCAATCAGCGTAAACTTAGCTCAAACTCTCAAACTATAGTATATTATGGCCTTGAATGTAGCCTTAACTACGAGTTAACATTAAAGTGTACGCCCAGTTGATGGAGAGTTGCTTCACGGCTGGGTGTTAACCTCACCGAAGACCCTCCTCCACCTTTTCTTATACTGCTGTGCATACTTAGCGGCCTTCCTAATGGCCTCAAGCATGCTTGTCTCATCAGCTACACCCTTACCGGCTATATCATAGGCTGTGCCATGGTCAACTGAAGTCCTCAGGAATGGTAGACCTAGGGTTAGGCTGATGGTCCTCCTGAAGTCATACATCTTAGCGGCTATGTGCCCCTGGTCGTGGTAAAGCGACAGCACTATATCGTATTGGCCCTTAGCCGCCAGGTAGAAGACTGAGTCAGCTGGTATTGGGCCATGGGCGTCAATGCCGTACTTGACCCTAGCCTCCTCGACCGCTGGGGCTATTTCATCAATCTCCTCCCTACCAAGTAAGCCACCCTCACCTGCGTGTGGGTTTAAGGCGGCCACGGCTATCCTACCCCTTCTAACCCCAAGTGCCTTAAGGGCCCTGTTGGCGTTTATTATCCCCTCAAGCACATTAGCCCTCTTAACATCCCTAATGGCCTCGGCTAGGGGCATATGCCTAGTTAGGAACATTACCCTGAGCCTCCTCGTCTCGAAGACAGTTAGGGATAGCCTTGACTTCGTCAAAGCCTGTAGGAGGGTCGTGTGGTCTATGTAGCTTGAACCAGCCCTAAACCAAGCCTCCTTGTTTATTGGGGCAGTGGCTATGGCATCGACCTCACCGGCCATTGCCAAGTTAACGGCCTTAATCACGCTCTCCAGGGAGACCCTACCAGCCTCCTCCTGAACCTTACCGAACTCAAAGGGGCCACCCGGTATGTCGATGAGCCTCACACCATCGAGGACAGCTTCATTAATCTTAAGCATGCTTATCACACTCTTAAAGTGCTCCAGGTTGCCTATTAACGTTAATTCGATGCCCAGCCCCCTTAACTTGGGAAGGGCCTTAGCCACTACCTCATAGCCAACCCCCGCTGGGTCACCGAGCGTTACACCTACCCTAACATTCACACTTATAAAGTTACATGTTTAGTTTAAAAGCATTGTCCCCTGAGGTAGTTCCTGATCCTTAGGTACACCTCATCATCACCTATTAAACCCCCCTTAGTCACAATGATCTTTCCATCAAGCAACCCACCCCTAACAATACCAATGCCTATTAACGGGGCAACATCACCAACGGCCTCGATGTAACTGGCATCGGCGATGCTTAGTATGAGGTTTGCGGTCTCGCCACCGCTAAGCATCACGGCGTCGAAGTCTAGGGCTAATTTAACTAAGTACTCATTAACCATTTCAATATACCTAAGTAGGTCAAACTTAATTATCAGGTCGCCACCACCCCACTGGGTGTTCTTAACATCGTTTAGGTTAATTACCCTAATGCCGGCTTCCCTAGCCCTCTCAACCTGCCTAATGGTGTTTTCATGAGTACTACCAACTATGAAAAGCACGCTATTGGCACATGCCCTGTGCCTAACCGGTGAGGCGCCCACGGTTAACTCGCTAACCTTCGCGTTGAGGGGGCCCGGATCCACTGGCACGTAACCGTACTTGTTAACCACCTGAGCAATTAACGTTAAGTCATCGTGACTCCTTGAATCAACAACCACAACCCCATTAAGCTCACGTGCATTGTTAATGAATTCACTAAGGTTCATCACCCTGGCCCTATGGTTAATTCTTTCCAATATGTTAACCTTGGCGCCGCCCATTACGGTGTAGCCGTTTTCAGTATACCTGCCGTATTCAGGTATAGTGTCGGTTACCACCAGCACCCTGTTAAGCAACGGCCTCAACTCACCCACCAGGTTACCCCTTAATGCACTGTCAATCCTCTTCCCAATCCTCAACCCACGGGATGAGGCGTAGTCAACCACAGCCCTAACCCTAGCCTCAGCATCACTACTGTTAACCATCCTACTCCTAGTATTGACAACTATGCAACCAGCGTTAAAGCCGCCAATTGCACTCAGCTTACTGTAATCCACCACAATGGTCCTACAGTGCTTAGCCATCATGCCGGCTACTCCATTAGCCCCAGTTAAGTCATCTGAAATGACTAGGAAGCCAACCACATGGTTAACGTGGTAGTGGACTTTAAAGCTACACCCATGAACCTAGCCTTCGCTCCTAAGCCTAGCCACCTCAAGCACGCTAGTTGTTCCTTCACTAACCCTGTTGAACAGGTATGCCGAACCCAGTAGCATTACCCCAGCCACGATGTAACTTTGCCCAATACCAATGGCACTGGCCAAGTAGCCTGAGGCAAATGACCCGGTTAAGTATGCTGAACCTGTGACGACGTTATAAACCCCAATTCCCTTACCCTCCTCCCCATGGTTAAGCTTCTCAAAGACCATGATGCTGGATGCGGTGTAGAATGTTGAGAAGGCTATGCCGGCTGCTAATGGGTATAGCGTTAACCCCGTTACTACTAGGCTACTTGGCGTTGATGATGTTAAACCTATTAACGCATATGATAAGCTCCTCAGGATCAGCGACCTTGATGCAGCCTTAGCATCACCACCAAGCCTCCTTATAATACGCGGCGCTACCCTAAAGCCCAGTATTTGGACGCCTAAACCAGCCGATATTATCAACATGACCCACGTCTTTGAAAGGCCACCCTCCCTTAAGCCGTATGGGTAAAGCGTATTGAATATGCCTGACGATACGTAGAACACTATGAGAGCAGTGTAGAGCGTGAATACGTAGGCCAAGTCACCTGTGTTCATCACCCTCTTAATCTGTCTGTACCCTCCGCTTCGCCTAGTTACCTTACCCTCAGAGGGCATGGTTAGCATTAGCCATGCCGTTGAGGCGGTGGGGAGTAGGCCCATGAGAAGTATGATGAGTCTGATGCTGAGTATGCTTGATAATGCTGCAGCGGCTAGGTCGCCGATCAGGTATCCTAGTGAACTAATGAAGTTTAACCTGGAGTATCCCTCACTCCACTTGTCTTTGCTTGAGGAGCTAATTACCATTAGGCTTGTTGAGATGCCCACCGCCGATGAGAATAATGAGGCCGCGGCGTAGAATAATGAAATTTGTGGAATAGCGTTTACGTAGGTTAGGGCTAGCATGAATATTGATGTCCCGAGGAAGCCGAGGGCTAATACCCTCCTCCCACCATACCTATCCAGCAGGAAGCCCCACATCAATGGCGCAATGATGCCCGCCGCTGAGCCAGCAGACATGGCGTAACTCACATCAACCGGGCTCCCCCTTAGGGAGGCTATTTCGAGCGTCAGCAATGTGCCTAGGGGGCCTATGGCAATGCTGTACGGCATTAGGGCAATCATCCACCCATTCAGTCGCCTATTCGAAGGAGCCATACTACACTGACCCATTACCCTAAGCCTATTTAAAACAGAGCACATGCTTAAGATGATGCATCCACTACGACCAAAACTCAAAGTGTGGGCATAGTTATAGCTAACAAGGTACTCATAAGGTACCTAACCAGGTTCGGTGAGGATGGAGCATCAGTCAAAATGGCATTGCTAACCCTAGATGGAATACAAATCAGGAAATTGCATGTGGATTCTGAGGAGGAGGTTACGGCTGAGGAGAAAATGATGATTGGGGAATAAGCCACGATATTGAGTGAAATGCCAATAAATATCTAAAGAACTTTAACGCTACATAATATATGATCCTATATTTACAATTCTAAATCATGCATACCTAATCGTAATCCAATATAGGGTTAATACTTTACATGCACAAGCCTTATGAGCAAGGGCTTCCATGGGCAGCCTGATAGGTATGAGCAACCCCTTTAAGATACTTGATGAGGCATCGCTCAGGTGGTACCACATAAAGATGATGCTGATAGCTGCAGTGGGCACGTTTACGGATGGCTATGACTTAACAATACTCTGTCTCGTAATCTTACCACTCCTTGCATCCTTCGGTATAAGCAGCATAAAGTCATCATTAGGTGTATTTTGATGACGTGGTTGTTGGTGTTAATCTCTATGGTAAACTAAGGCCTGGTGTTACAGCTATGGGCATAGTCCTTTACATCACGAAGACGTTGAGGAAGTACAATGTTGTTAATGAGTTTATCGAGTTCTTCAGCGAGGGTGTTAAGGAATTACTTGTCCTAATAGGGCAACGATAGCTAACATGGTGCCTAAGTATGGTGCAACAACTGGCTTGTTCCTAGTTGATGAGCAGACCTTGGCTTGCCTGAGGTTGACTGGTGGGAATAAATGGTTGATATCACTTATCGGAAGGTACTACATGTAACAGGATGTGTTTGGTCCACTAAGGGAGGGTGATATTGAATATAGCCAAGTGATTAGTATTGACTCATCAGCAATAGAACCAAACCTAGCCAAACCTTCACCGCCGTGGCAAAGGAGGGAACCGTTGTAGGTTCCGCATTAGCTGTAATTATTTTGTGAATAATTGTAATTGCGTGAAGTATGTGCTTTCTACGCAAGGTTTTTAAACTGTGAACTTAAAGCCTGAGCGGTGCCCTGTGAGGGGGTTATTCGCCAGTCTTGGTGGATCCCTGAGGGTACATATCATAGGGCTTTGAAAGCAGAGGCTGAGGTTGTTGATGGTAATCTGAGTGATTTGCTTTGGGATTTGACTCTCTATAGGCATGCAATGCAAAGAATCGTGGATGCTTTATGGGACTTAGACAGGGTTTCAAATAGGTCTCAGATGCACCAGTTATTCTACCAATTACTCAGAAGCTATGGATTCAGAGCCCACGTTGCTAGGAATATCTACGACTATGTTCTAGCCCTAGTGAAGGCTACTAGAAGTAACAATGGGAGTAGACCAGTCCTTAGGAGGCTCTCGGCTAGGTTGGATTACCAGGATGCTAGGGTTGAGTTGGATAAGGGCATTGTTAAGGTTATTCTGAGGGATAAGTGGTACACCTTAAAGCTCAAGCATAGGAGGGATTATGTTGAGGGGTTTAGAGGGCTTAGGTGGAAGGAGGTTCATGTTAAGTATGAGAATGGTAAATTGTTCGTGAGCATTGCGTTCGAATTCAAGTATAAGCCGTATGTGCCTAGGAACATAGTAGCCTTGGACATCAACTTGAAAACAATTGTGGCTTACGACGGTTTTGGTGTTAGGAGGTTTAAGACAAGGTTCGCTGATGCTTTGAGTAAGAGGAAGCGTGCTGAGGAACTGCAAAAGAGGTACCCAAGGAGGTGGAGGTTTAACAAGAGGATTCTTAACAGAATTAAGTCTCTTCACGGAAAAGCTAGGAGTATCGTTACCGATTGGAGTTGGAAACTAGCCAAACAGATTGTTCTAAAGGCTTTGAGGAGGGGCCATGCAATAGCCCTTGAGGACCTCAACGGACTCAGGAAAAGGGCAAGCAACGTGAGTGATGTTGTTGCCTGGAAGTTCACAATGTTCGCATACAGGAGATTGCAGCACGCAGTAATTGCAAAGGCGATTGAATACGGAGTGCCCGTAATAATCGTGAATCCAAAGGGTACTTCAAGCAAATGCCCAATATGCGGCCATAAGTTAACATACATCCACAGACTCGCTATCTGTGAAAGGTGCAGTTTCATTGCTGATAGAGACACCGTGGGAGCAATGAACATATGGCTAAGGGCTCTACATGCGCATGCGGGGGTATGTGGGTTGCCCCCGAGTGCTCCCCCTATGAAGGATGAAACCCGACAGAGGGGGAGAAAACAAATGAAGGAATGAAGAAAACAGACCAGAACCCACCCTGCTTAAGGATCCTACCCACCTCTAGGGTCACCTTACCCTTATCCTTCATGTCGTGGAATGAGTTAACCATTATGACTAGGTCCACGGACCCGGTGGGTATCGATGTTGATGACGCATCCTCATTGAGGAACACCGCCCTCTCATCCTTAATATTCTCCTTTGCTACATTGAGGGCGTATTCATCTATATCGACGCAGTAAACTTTGCTAGCCTTACTTAACAGCACCTGGCAAAACCTACCTGATCCACAACCTAGGTCAGCAGCCACTCCACCCTGCGGTAGGTAACTTAGTATTAGCTCAGCCATATCGCTGCTTACGTACCCATGGCCCAAGTGATGGTGGTGTAAACCTCTCATTGCAGGGTATTCGATATCGATAATATAAACCTTTTGACATACCCAACAAGTTCATTACATTCCCAATCTCGTAGCGTATAGGTCGAGGGCATTCGCATTGTTGTTCTGGTTTAAGTCTGGGTTACTGGAGTTGTGCTTGGGTTTAAATAGGGTTAATTAAGCATAGTAACCGAATGGGTAGGTGCATTGTTCATGTGGATAAGGGTAAGTTTAGGGTTGGGGAGGTAGTTTACATTACCCTAGTTAACCTAAGCAGTAGCGCCATCTACATAGGTACATGGCAGGTGTTGGACTCATTATCAAGGGTAGTCTTCACCATGGAACCTCCCCAAGTGCTTATACAACCATCATCATCATTCATGGTTGTCTGGTTTCAGGTAAATGATAGTGGCGCGCAGGTTAAGCAGGGTAAATACACCATAGTTTGGAGACCAAGGGATGAGGGGGGTAGTGAATACTCATGCAGCGCCCAGATAGAGATCATGTGAGTGTGTACGGTGCCATTATAACCCCTCACCACACCTTGTCTAAGGGTTTTACATGGGGCGATTAATTGGGGTTGCATGGGTGTTGAGGGATGCTGGCATTATGTTTAACTGCATAAATTAAGTAACCTTAGTTGACAATAATGGTTAAGCCTCGTCCTTTAGGGTGGGGTTGGGTTTTTAAGTTTGGTTGTTGGTTTTCCTTGTGGATGTTGCGTAGGTCTGTTGCTGTTGAGCTTGAGGTTGTTAAGGAGCTTAATAGGTTGCTTTATTCAGTTGAAGCCATGTACCTCAACATTGTTCGTGAGGTTGTTGAATACGCCGTTACGAATAATGTTACGAACCCAACCCAACTCCAAAGGCTGTTCTACAGTAAGTATAGGCAGGAGTATCCAAGCCTCAATTCACAATTAGTAATCCAAGCCATTAAACAAGCCTCTGAGATCGCCAAATCATTTAATGAAAAGAGGAGGAAGGGCTTAGCGGATAAGTCCTATCCTGAGGTTAAGGCTGTGTCTATTAGGTTTGTTGAAACAACCTGGAATTATGAACAGTTCACTAGCTCCATAGCCCCAGTTAGGCTTAGCCTATCACTGCTCGGTGGGAGGAGGGAGATCTGGCTCAGACCACATAAGCGTTTTTGGCTTTACTGGTGGAGGGTATTAAGCGGTGAAGCCGAGCTTGCGTCTACGCTGATTGTTAAGCGTAGGTTAAATAGGTGGTATGCCGTATTCATCTTCGATATCAAGCCAAAGAAAGAGTTGCCACAAAGCGTAGTGGCATTCGACATCAACGAGAACACGGTAGCAGTTGGTAGGGTTGATATCGAAACCACTGTGGGCAAGGTGGTTGACTGGAACAAACAATACTTAATGCCACAGCTCTACACGATTAAGACTGACTTCGGTAGACTAGCCAGGAGGTATGAGGCGATTCGAAACAAAATAATCGATAGGCTCAAGCCCGAGTTTGCATTACCAAATGGTAATTACGTGAATGTGGCAAACACTAGGGAGTTTAGGAAGCATGTTAAGGGGTTGCGTGAGTGGGGTAGGAAGGTTGGTAGGGTTAGGTATGTGGCGAGTGAGTTAACCAAGAACCCAGCAATCATAATCACCGAGGAACTTGGTGATAACCCGCAGGAATCAATGATTAATGAAATCAGGAGGAACGAAACAAGACACCGCATAAAGCAGATACCATTCAAGGCTGTGGAGAGGGCTATTGTGGATAAGGCTTTGGAGCGCGGCTCTAAACTGTTCCACGCATCATCCTATAGGAACAGCAGGGTTTGTCCAATTCATTTTACGAGACTTGAGAGGACTGATGATTGGCATTTCTTAAAATGCCCACTTGGACACCTCGTGCATAGGGACTACGCATCCATACTCAATATGGCTTGGAAAACAACACCAGAAGCATGGACCAAAGGCGTATGGTGGGATTTGAAGAGGGAGAAGATGAATTGGAAGGTACGTGAAGGCGATTCCAACCCAATTATACCATACCCCATCGTACAGTACCTGCATGCAATATTAAAGACTTTCACGGCCAGCGAGGAAAGCCCCGCGGTGCTGGCCCGGGGCAATCCCATGAACCCAGCCAGAGAAGCCTATGAAAGCTGGGCGAGGAAACCTCCCCGCTCTAAGGGAACCCCCGCCCTTTAGGACGGGGAGGAGGCCAGTTCAGGTAACCGTTAACGCATTCAATTACCGAGTTACTGTACTTCTCCATGAATGAACGCCCCTTTAGCCTTAGGTTGGGTTCAGCCTGAACCAAGGCGTTTCTAACAGTCTTACTAATCCTGTCCGCATCAAGCACATTAATGTACCTGGCTATTATTGCCTTAACACCTTCGCAGTCAACAGTCCCCTCTAAGGCATCCCTAAGCTCCCTGAGCAGTTTCTCCACCGCAGCCTCAACCTCGGTCCAGTGGATTAACCTACCGTTAACTTCAATGTAGCCACTGGGCACTAGGCTCGGGGACCAGGTGTAGCCACAGTCCATGCACTTAAGCTGAAATTGGCCACCTGCAACTATACTTATCCTCATTGACCCGCACTTAGGGCACCTCAACCCCTCCCTATGCATAGGGGGTTACCTAGGTTAAGGTTTATAAAGTGCGCTAAGCCGTGATAAACTGGACCAGGCTAAGTGGGGTGCAACCCCCCTATGAGGCCTGGGGACGAGCCGCGGGGCATTTCCTATTTTCTACATAGTAATTTCTGGAATTAAGCCATGGGCATAATATTTAATAATACCCTTAATTTGAGTGATAGTGTGGGCTCGGTAGCGTACGTGGTGTTAGATGCGTTGGGTATAATCGCGCTTAATGAGGATGGTAAAGTTATGGATAAGTTAGTCTACGACTATGACTCACAGAGGATAGCTAACATACTGAATAGCATAGAGGTTGGTAAACCCACCGAGGAGTTACTGGCCTTCATTAATAGACTAGCTAAGTCTGGCGTATCCACAGTTTACATTGAACATAAGGAGTTGGCAAGGAATCTAGCCAACGCCATTAAGGGGGTTGAAATTAAGGCTGAGCTACCCACCAACGTGGGTAGGTTGTTTAGAGACGAGTTTTGGGGTAAGTACCTTAAGGAGGTTTACGGTATTGAACCCGAGGAGTACGTTAAGAGGGTTTATGAGGTATCCGTCATTCAAACCAGGCTTAAGTTGAGGCAATCCGCCGAGAGGAGGGACTTGTTTATAGCCCAGGCGGTGAACTCAGTTGATGACATTGATAAGATATCTAACCTAGTGGCCTCAAGGCTAAGGGAATGGTACGGGATACACTTCCCTGAACTGGAGAATCTGACACGGAATAATACTGAATACGCCACATTGGTCTATAGGCTTGGGGACAGATCAAACTACACGAGGGATAAGATACTTGATGCATTACCTGAAATTGGGCAAGACAGGGCGGCTAAGATAGCTGAGGCAGCGTCGAGGAGTGTTGGAGCATCCATAACGGAGTGGGATCTCCAGCAGATTAAGGCCTTGGCCAAGCTGTACCTGGACATGCAGACGATTAGGGGTAACTTAACGGACTACATAGACGACGCCATGAAGGACGTTGCCCCTAACATAAGGGAGTTGTCGGGTTCCCTACTGGGGGCTAGGTTAGTGGCACTGGCGGGTAGCCTAATGAAACTAGCCCTAATGCCGGCATCAACAATCCAGGTCCTTGGAGCCGAGAAGGCGCTCTTTAGGGCGCTTAGGGGTAGGGGGAGACCACCTAAGCATGGGGTCATATTCCAGCACCCTGAGATATTCAGGTCACCTAGGTGGCAGAGGGGGAAGATAGCTAGGGCCCTTGCTGCTAAACTGGCCATAGCGGCTAAGGCGGATGCCTTCACTGGAAACTTCATTGCTCCAAGGCTTAAGGAGGAGTTTATGAGGAGGGTTCAGGAGGTTAAAACAATATACGCCAAGCCACCACCAAGGAAACCTGCTGAAAAGCCTCATGGCAGGCCCAGTGGTAAACCTGAACATAAGCCCAGGAGGTAATACCTATATAACGCGCCACCAATAGGGTGGCGTGGATTACCTATTGACATCAGTAATGTTGGGGTCCCTCTACGTGCTCGTAACCATATTAGTGAGCTTAAAACCAATTAACAAAATAGATGTAACCGTGGCGTCGTGGGTAAGCGGCATTAGGAGGTTAAAAGCCATTGACTATGCGGCTGTGTTACTCACTAAATACGGCAGATTCTACACATGGGGTCTAGTTGACCTCGTTCTGTTGGTGATGAGACTGTGGGCCCCGTTTCTCGAGTTAACAATAGCCATGGGTATAGCCTACGTAATAGGTGGCGTAACAAGGCTCCTTGTAAGGAGACAGAGACCCTACGAATCAGGCTACGGTAAACCTATTTTAATTGCAAGCGGCTACTCATACCCAAGCGGACACGCTGCGATAGTGTTCAGTGGTGCCTTGGTCACCTTAACCTCGCTGGGTGGTTTAGTGTCCTGGATCCTACTCACTGAGGCTATATTAGTGTCAGTATCAAGGATTTACTTGAATGCACATTATTTAACTGATGTATTAGGCGGGTTATTGCTTGGTTTAACATCAAGTCTACTCGCAATAATCCTAGCGCCCATTACTGCGAATATATTAGAGACTTTGCTTAGAGTTAATTTAGCATTATATTTATATAGTTTTATCAGTATCTCAGGGTTTTAATGTTAATAATATTTTACTGAAGTATATTAAAATTAATAACAATAATGAGCCTTTCTTTTTAAATAAAACACATATCGGTATTGCCATGGGAAAATCCTTAAAAACTGCGCAAATATTGATCATCCCATGTCCAGCGTCATGCCTGTGTTGTTAAATGCCCACTACATAATAAATGGAAGAAAGAGAATTAGCATTAATGCCGAGGAGGTGGCTGATAGGGGGTGGGAATCATGGTTGATGTTGGGTTAGCGTTAATAACCATTGAAGTGCTGGCTTTAGCATCATCAATGGCTGTCCTGCTGTCTAAGGATAATCTTTACTCAGCCCTATACCTAGCCCTAGCCTCAGGCTTTTCAGCATCAATATTGCTAGTCCTCAATGGGGTCCTTCCCTTTGTCCTAATAGTGATGATATATATTGGAGCGACGATAACAGTTACGATAATACTAGCGGCAACCTACAGGAGACCAGTGACTTACGCCGTTTTCGAGAGTAAGTGGATTAGCATAGCCGTGGTTGTAGTGGTCTTAGCGTTAATAGCACTTAAGCCCGCTTACTCAACATTAGTGTACCCATCAAGCATAAGCCCAGCTCAACTAGCTCGTGATGTGTTAAGCAGCGATATGGTGATGCTGCTGGTGTTGTTGGTATCATTCCTATCAGTCATAATGGCCATAGCGATAAGGTACCTTAAGGTGACTCAGGGATGATCGGGGTCTCGGTCTCCATCATAGTAACTGCAGTATTGATTTTAGCAATAGGGTTAACCGTCGTCATAAATGCCAGGGATTTAATCAGATTGCTCATAGGGCTTGAGTTAATGTTTAACTCTGTCTTCCTAACGGCGGCTATGCTCTACGTATATCAGCCGTACTTAGCCTTCGTAATAATCACCATAAGTGTAATTACATCTGCAGCGGAGTTCATTGCGTTAATAACAGCGATATTGGCAATTGACCGTGTAAGGAGGAGTATAGAGACGAGGGGGGTTTTAGCTGGAGGTGATAAGCCATGATCACCGGCACTGACTACTTCCTATTAACTGCGCTATCACTCCCAATACTTGCCGCCGTGATCTCCCTTACATCCATGAATAGGAGGGTAATGCTATACTCATCGGTAATACTCTTCCTGCCATTGGTGGCATACTCAATATACGGCCTAGCCCTCGGTCTCAATGTACTGGTACCCCTTGGTTCGCTACCCAGCCCAATAGGTAACCTATACCTCATTAGTGATGGCCTTAGTAATAGCTTTGGTTTCACAATATCCCTCGTTTCCGCAATGGTTGCCCTTGCATCATACCCATACATGGAGCATAGGTTTAAGGAACTGGGTATAGGTGGTGAATCTGATTGGGGAACCTTCTATACTTTGTACAACCTTTACTCAGTATCCATGGCATGGCTTGTGTACTCGTACAACCTACTCCTGACCTACATAGCCCTTGAACTATCCTTAGTATTCTCATTTCTGTTAATATACCTCTACGGCTATGGTAATAGGCGTTGGGTTAGCATACTCTACTTCGTGTGGACTCACGTGGCTGGGGTCCTCTTCCTAATTGGAATCATGATAATAGCCTACACGTTGGGTACGCTTAACATTGCAGCCTTAAGGGCAATACCAACCCTGGCGTGGCTCATAATCCTAATAGGCCTTTTAATAAAACTGCCATCATACGGCCCCCATGTCTGGTTACCCTGGGCTCATGCCGAGGCGCCAACGTCAGTGTCAGCTCTACTAAGCCCCTTAACAGTCGGCCTAGCGGCTTACATATTGGCGAGACTGTACTTAGTGTCCCCCCAGTTCATAGACTCCATAAGGCAGTACCTGCTGGCCTATGCATTAATTGGGGGCATTTTAGCCGGGTTTACAGTGTTTAGGCAAGGTGACTATAAGAGGCTATTAGCCTACTCCACCGTAGCCAACATGGCTTACCTGCTGGTCGGCCTCTCCCTAGGTCAATACGGCATAATTGGGTTAACGTTACAATACATGGCTCATGCCCTAGGTAAGGCAATACTCTTCATGACCTCGGGTGCCATTATAGCCGCCTACGAGACTAGGGACATTAATAAGATGGGGGGCTTGCACACCTTCATACCATCGATCAGCAATGCCGCACTCATGGGTTGGTTAAGCCTCTCTGGGGTGTTCACAGTGGGTTTACTGGCTGAGTTCTACCTATTCCTAGGCTTAACCTCCACCATTGGTTTAGGTTCATATTCCCTATCAGGCTCCCTACTGGTCCTTATAGGCCTAGCACTGCTGTTCATACTAACGGCCTACTACGGGTTCTGGGCCCTTAGGCGCGTGTTCTATGGTCAGCCAAGAGGGACGTATACCAAGGTTCACATGGATAAGCTACTGTACATCCCGCTGTACATAATGGGCTTCACATCAGTCCTACTGCTCTTTCCACCATTCTCAACGGCACTACTTCACTCACTACAAGTCTCGGTGATTGGGGTGGTTGCCCATGCTTAGCGCATCTATTGTACTATCCCTAATATTACTATCACCAGTGTTACTAGCAGCCCCAATAGCGGTATACTGGCTTACTAACCAAGATGCCCATAGGGCTAAGCCGCTGATCTACCTGGCCGTCATCGGTTTAGCCATATCGGCCCTATCCGCGACCTACATGGCCTTAGCATACCCAATGAAGACATTAACGTTCTCCTACCCATGGATAACAATACCACCCAGTGCGGGTGGGTTCAATGGCATTGAGATAACGGTCTCCTTCGTAGTGGACTTCCTAAGCAGGTTCATGGGGTTGCTAACGGCTTGGTTAGCCTTCATAATAGGCGTGTATAGCCTTGAGTACATGGCTGAGGACTATAGGCTCGGCTGGTATTGGTTCTTCTACAACTTATTCACGGCATCCATGCTACTCACAGTTTACTCAAATAACCTACTCCTAATGTTCATAGGCTGGGAGGGTTTAGGTATAAGCTCATGGGCGTTGATAGGGAATTGGTACAAGGATGATGATGAATTAACCTTCGTGGGTAAGGTTGGCGATTTAATGTTTGGTAGGCCCGCGTGGACGACGCCGTCCTATGCGGCATATAGGGCTATAGCCACAATAAGATTCGGTGACATGTTCATGCTTGGTGCAATAGCAGCCATAGGGGTACTAAGCCACTCCCTGAACTTCACCGGTAGTGGGGCCGTCAACTGGGGTAGTTTATTCAATATGATCGGCGTAGCTGGGACTGCGGCGCTACTCATACTATTCCTACTAGGGCCATTCACCAAGAGTGCCCAGTTCCCATTCAATGACTGGTTACTGACCGCCATGACCGGCCCAACCAGTGTCTCTGCACTACTCCACTCAGCAACCATGGTAGCGGCGGGTGTCTACATATTCATGAGGTTAACCTTGTCAATATACGATGCAGGTGCCTTATCGGCACCGGGGGTATTGATAACGTACCTGGTGGTGATTTACATAGGCCTATTAACAGCCCTACTGGGTTCACTCCTAGCATTGGCCGTTAACGAGAGGAAGGTTATACTTGCAGGGTCCACTATGGCATCCCTGGGGTTAATGATGGGGATAACCGCCGTGTCACCGTACATCAACAGTACGGTTACCATAGGGAGTTACATTATTCCAGTAGCCATCCTGGTTGCGTTCCTATACTTAATAATTCACGCATTGTCAAAGGCCACCCTATTCCTGGTCAGTGGACACCTTATCCATGAAACTGGGACGAGGTTCAACGCGGGGGATTTTGAACTTGCCAAGAGGATGAAGCCTGCGTTCTACTCAACCATAGCCGCTGCAATAACGCTTGGTGGTGTGCCGCCGTTGGCCGGCTACTGGATCCACGCCGGTATGGATGACGTAGTGTCCAGTGTCGGTCAATACGTTGGGTGGGGTGCCTACGCACTTTTAATATTGGCTAGCGTAGTGTACGTGGCGTTCCTGGCTAGGTTCACGTCACTGAACTTTATTAAGGGGGAGAGGGTTAAACATGTTGAGGGGCATGGTGGGTTAACCATGGCTATATCATACTCCATAACCGCTACCGTAGCCCTAGCCACGGTGGCGATTCCATTTACCCTAGGCGTCCCTTCAGTGTTAATTAACCCAGGCCTAGACGCCTACGTTATAGGCATTGGCGTGGTGCTTTGGGTAATATTCATAGCTGTGTTGATTAAGCCGAGGTCTGAGTCACTTGGTGGACTCACAAACCTGTTTGAGCGTAGGTACTACATTCAGGCATTGATGGATATCATACTGGCCGGCTTCGGTGAAGCCCTTTCAGCGTTCACATACCTGATTAGCCGTGGTATAGATGCATTATTCAACGACCTACTGCCATCATTGTTCACAGGGTTCTCAAGGATCATCAGGAGGGTGCAGGTTGGGCTGCTTGACCAATACGCCAGGTACATATACATAGTCGTAGTGGTAATGCTAATAATAGCCCTAATACTGGTGATCGTATATGGCTGAGTACCTCACGTTAATACTGTCATCAATGATAGGAGTGGTTGTAGTGACTGCAGCGTTAATGCTTGTTAAGAGGGAGGATTATGCATGGATCCCCGCAATACTACTCCTCCTACCCGACCTATACACAAGCACCAATTACGTAATCTACCCAATACTTGTTGATGTGGTGATAATAGGTAACATATTGTCGCTTAAGGTCCTGGAGAGTAGCCAATACAGGGGACTTGATTACGCCTTGATGTCGGTAATCGGATTAGTGACCTCCTACGTACTCTACACACCAATTAGTACCAGCGCGGTTAACCTGGCGGTTTACTTCGGTTTCCTACTTGGCCTATTCATGGTGGTTAGCGTTGCCTCATACTTCATAATACAGATTGGGGCCAGGCCTGAAAACCTGGATGCTGCTGTTAAGGCTATAGTCGCCTTTGTAATAGCCACGGTACTATTCTTCACGGGTTCAGTGATACTGCTATCCTCATACATCATAGGGGCATCCTCGTTGCCATTATTCATACTTGGCTACACATTAGTGCTACTTGGAGTTATGCTTGAGATTGGCGCCGCCCCAATGCACATCTGGGTACCTGACGTATTCACAGCGGGTGACCCAATACCAGTCTCCATATTAGCCTCAACTGTTAAGATAATGCCACTGGTGGTGCTGGTTAAATTAATGGCTCCAGTGTTGGCAAACCTAGGTGAGGCTTACGTCAGCTTCGCCTACTGGTTAACAGCCGTAATGGCCGCCTTAAGCATGATAATAGGTAATGTGGGTGCCTTGACGTCAAGGGAGAGTGCCAGGGTCCTGGCGTACTCAAGCATAGCTAACATGGGTTATGTGCTAGCCGCAGCGGCGGTCTTAATCAACGAGTCCACCTTAGGTAAGGGGCAGCAGGCAAGTCAGGCGTTAATTTACGCTTTGGCCGGGTTAATAACCCAATTGCTGGTTAATGCGGCGGGCAAGATAGGCTACTTCACCATAATCAAGAGTGGTGGTAAGGGGAGCGTGTACAGCTACTTATTTGGGCTTTCATTCATAGGCACACCTCCATTACTTGGCTTCTGGAGCAAGTTATTCATCATACTGTCCCTGATATACCTAGGCCCAGCAGGGCTATGGTTAGCCATATTCCTGGTGGCTAATTCCGTTATATCAATACCCTACTATATAAGGGTGTCCAGGGAGTTGAGCGCAAGGGCGCCGCTGGGTATTACGCTCTACACCGTATTACTAATGAGTATAATAATGCTCTTAGGTGTCATAATACCAATACCCGCCATGGTGGTTTCACTATCAAGAGGCCTCCTAAGTTACATAGCCTAGCCCAGTCTAACCATAGCCTTAAACCTGCTTCACGCCTTTACATCGACGCCTATGCCTCAAGTCCTGTTAGTCATTATTTGGCCACTTACTTCATTAAGGTCATTTAAGGATTGAGTCTCCATGCACTTGCCGCATAAATGATTACGGCGATAATTTTTTAAAACGCCCCTACTTAATGGGTGATTGATAGTTAATGGGTAAGAAACTGCTGGTTCAGAGGGCTGGTAGGGGTGGTTCACAGTTCAGGTCACCAAGCTGGAGGAGGATTGCACCACTTAGGTATATTCCATTCAACGAGGATCAGTTGAAGACGACGATTAGGGGGATAGTTAAGGAGCTCCTCCACATCCCAGGCTTAAACGCACCGGCAATGCTAATCGCGCTTGAGAATGGTAAGGAGATGTATTTGCCGGCTGTGGAGGGCATCTACGTGGGTAAGATAATTGAGTTCGGGCCTGATGCAAAGATTGAACCCGGTAACATACTGCCGGTGGCTAAGGTACCAGAGGGCACGATGGTGTGCAACATAGAGAAGACTGTTGGTGATGGGGGCAAATTCGCTAGGTCCGGTGGGACATACGGCGTCGTTATGATTCATAGGGATTCCACTGCTTTAATTCAACTACCCAGCGGTAAGACCATTGAGGTTGACTCAAGGGCGAGGGTAACAGTGGGTATAGTGGCCGGTGGGGGTAGGATTGAGAAGCCCTTCATTAAGGCCGGCAACAAGTACCATAGGGCCAAGGCTAAGGCTTGGAAGTACCCGAAGGTCCGTGGTAAGGCGATGAGCGCCTACGCCCATCCACACGGCGGTGGTAGCCACCAGAAGGGTGGTACCCCTGTTAAGAGGAATGCACCACCTGGGCAGAAGGTTGGCTTCTACGGCTCAAGGTGCACTGGGCGTGGTTGCGTCAGGTGGAGGGCTCAGCAGGCTAAGGCCCAGCAGAGGCAGTGAACTAACCGCTAATCCCAGTATACTTACTTATGCAGTCAGCGGTATCCTTAATAATGCTCTGAAGCACCCTACCCCTAAACCTCCTCCTGAAGTCCTGTGAGGTTAATTGAATGTAACTTGGTGTTAACCTAACTTTAACCTCCTTAAACACGTCAACGTAAATCCTGAAGTCGATCCTAGAGTTGCTCAGTCTAAATGGACCCACGAAGGTGTAGAAGTTTGACCCAGTTACCCTAATTAAAAGTTGAGTCACCTTGTCCCAATCATTAAGCAGTCTCTCAGCATCCTCAACACTCATATCCCGCAGTAAACCCTTACCGGCAACTAAGCCATTGTAAGCCTTACCAATCCTCATGGCTGATAGTAGGTAGTCCCCGAGGTTAAAGTCAACGCTCCTAAACCTACTACTCCTGGTTAGAGTCAGTATCCCCTCAATCATGATTACCCAATAGGCTAGTTGATTTGCGCTTATAACTGTGCCTTATCAATGAATGCCCACCGCTTCGTGAAACCATGGGTATGTTGCCGTGAGTTACCTAGCCCTGGGGGTTTACTTGCTTATAACCCAAGTGCGGCACCATCACCCCTAACATCAGAGTACAGTATCTTAACACCGTTAATGTTGGCTAGAATACTCGCCACACCTGTTGAACCAGGGTACTTAATTAACCTATGCCTAACACTAAGCCCAGTAACCTCAAAACCCTCCTCAATGATTAATCCATCAGTGCCCCAGAGGAACCTAGGCGCATTAATGGCGTTAACCGGGTTCATACCGTAATCCACAATGTTGGTGAGCATTAGGACATGTTGCTGCGGCCTATAATGCGCCCCCGATGTACCTAAGGCAAGTTCAAGTTCGCCGTTCCTCATCACCATCACTGTTGATAACGTGTGAAGCGGCCTCTTCCTAGGCGCCACCTCATTAACGCCACTCATTGAGAAGTCAGCGGCCCTATTATTCAAGGTGATGCCATACTTGGGTTCAGTCACCAGTGACCCAAAGTGGTAGTAGAGACTCTGTATAGCACTAACAACATTACCCTCAGAATCAGCGACTACGAAATAAGTGGTATCACCCCCACCGCCACGTGGCCCACCTAACCTACCCTTTAGAAACTCAGGGTCAAGAAGCCTATCCACGGGTATTTTCACGAACCTAGGATCCCCTATGAACTCATCCCTGGCACTGTACGCTGCCTCATAGGCCTTAAGGTACGTGTTAATGCGGTTGGGTGAAAATGGGCCAGGGGCCTTTGGTTCATTCTCAATTAACCTAAGTATCATTAGTGTGGTTAGGCCTTGGGTATTGGGCGGTGTCTCACAAACCGTAAGCCCCCTATACTCCACGCAAATTGGATCACCCCACTCGGGTTCGTAATCCCTTAAGTCGCTCATTGATAATACACCACCCAGGGAGTTAACGTGGTTAACAATGGACTCCCCAATATCTCCCCTATAAAAAGCGTCGGGCCCATTTTCGCCAATAAGCCTAAGTGCATTAATTAACTTGGGTATCTTAACCAGGTCCCATGGCTTAGCGTTAATGGGGTATGTTGACTTGAAGGCATCATCAGCGTCGTTAAGCACGTTGCTAATGGCCCTAACTAGGCTTGGGCCTATTGGGAAACCACCACCAACACCGTCAATCACCATGCTGATGAGGCGACGCCACTCCAGTTCACCGAACCTACGCCACATGGAGTATAGGCCCGCCAACATGCCGGGGACTACGATTGATAATGGACCCCTTAAGGGTACTTTACCCAGACTCCTACTCATCTTAGCTGGAGCCCACCCGGTGGCGTTTAGGAAGTGGACCTTTCCATCACTGGCCGTGTATATTAAAGCCACCAGGTCTGACCCCAAGCCACCTAGGTGTGGTTGCGTCACGGCTAGGGTTAAGGATGTGGCCACTGCGGCATCAACCGCATTACCACCAATCCTAATTACCTCGACACCAAGCCTACTAGCGGTAATGTGCTCAGAGGCGACGCCACCAAGCCTAGTAACCCACGGCACCTTAGATGAGAACAGTGATTCTATGCTCACGCCTTATCCGCTACCTCCACCTTATTTAACGTTTATGGTGACTGTTAATTACGTTTAACATATTTAAGCATTAATGCTGGGGGTTGGTTAATGCAGGGTGGTAGGTGCATCTTCCTTCAAAGGACTGCTGATGGTGAGAGGTGCGTCCTGATGCCCCCTGAGCATTGGGCTCAAAGCAAGCAGAGGTACATGCAATTCTGCATGAACCAAGGGCGTGGCTGCCCGGTTTACGAGAGGATGCATTCCATTGGGCAGTTGGGTAAGGGCTAGCGAACCACGTAGGATAACTGGTCGTTAATGATTCTCCTCGTTATCTTGCCCATCTTACTCAACCTGTATATCGCACCGAAGAGTTGAGCCGACGTTAAGCCCCTCATTTTACCCCATTCCTCAAGTTCCTTTCTTGAGACAGTTCCCCTCGACTTTATGAATAGGTAAACCTCATTGTCAATGCCGGTTAATTGAGCGTTAGGCTCATTCTCAGCCGCACCACTCTCATTAACCACCTCACTAGCCTTTACCTGCTGCCTAGACTCATTAATCCCAGCTCCCTCGGGCTGAAGGAACGATGTAATTGACAGCGACTTAACACCCTCATCCTCCTTACTCCTCCTCCTACCCTTAGCCACATTTAATCAGCAAGGTTAAGTGTTATAAACCTAACTCAGTAAGTGGCTTAAATGAGCTCAGTAACTAAGGAGGTTGATGGCGAGGTTGTTAGGGTGGTTGTTAAGCCACCCCAGGGCGTATCTGTTGATAAGCTACTGCAGTACCTTAGGGGGGTTATGGGTATTGAGGGTGACTTAATCAATGATTCAGTGAGTGTGGTGATTACCGTGAATAGGAGTGAGCTAGGTGATCAGGCGGATAAACTGGCCGACGAGGTTATTGCTAAGCTAAACTCAATAAACTGGGAGGAGGTGGCTAGGTATAAGGCACCCGCAGGTGAGGTTAAGAAGCGTAAAAGGGCTAAGAGACGTAAGTCTAGGAGGAAGAGGAGAAGCAGCCGAAGGAGTAGAAAGTAATTATGCTTGACTTTAATCGGTCATACGCATCCGCAGTACATGGCCAATAAACCCAGTGTAATCATGAATATGCCCAGTATTCCCAGCGCAATTCTACCAGCCTTAGCCATAATACTCCAATCCCTTACACCACGTATAACACCCTTATATATCAACAGCACCACCAGCATCTGCGCAGCGAGTGAACCTAGGCCAAACACTAGGCCCACCATGAATGAAATGCTTGTGGTTATTGCCGGTGCAATGGCTACTGTCAATATGAGTACTATGAAGAAGTCTCCCCCGAAGGCCGCTGCTAACCCATGAACCCATATTAACTTGTAGTCGGCGGTCTTAACATCACCATGCTCCTTATGGTTCCCGAAAACCAGATAAGCGGCCACGCTCACCATTGTTAGGCCAACTATTAAGTCAACGTAGGGTTCCAGGGCATTGATGTCGAGTAGGTTCATTAATTGGCCAACTAGGGCGCTCATTAATGTCCAAACCAGTGTTAAAGCCCCTGCGAAGACTGATGTAGATGCTACAACTCCCCTTACGTTCCTTTGCATTAAGCTGTAGGATACTGTTATTGGCCAGGTGTGTTCGTCAGGTTTTAAGCCATGAATAACCCCAACTGCGAGCACTGCCAGTAACCAGTATGGGCCTGCGGATTCAACCATTGACTTAGCCACAGGTTCAAGTATGTTAGGTAGTGAGAGTATTGCAACTATTAATGCTAATGCCACCACTAAGGCGATTACCCATTCCTTTCCCACTATGAGACTGAACTTGCCCTTCACAATTAGGGTTACCCGAATGGTATTTTTAAATTTTACTCCACATGAATAATTTGATGCGGTAAACTTTATAAGTAAGCGCTTACTGACTTAATTAGGTAACTATGGATGATAAATATGTTAGGCGGATAAAAATAGGTGTTGTGGGGCTACCCAATAGTGGTAAATCAACCATTGTAAGCAATTTAAGCGGCTTATTCATTAGGACTGCCAATTATCCAGGCACCACCGTAAGTATTAACGTAGTTAATTTAACAATTAAAAATCTAAGGATTCAGCTAATTGATCTACCAGGAATATACAGTTTAAGTAGTGAAATGCCTGATGAAGAGGTTGCAACTAAGGAAATTTTAAGAGGTAATTACGATGGCTTTATAGTTGTTGGTTCGGCCTTAAGCCTTCAACAAACAATATACCTGCTAGTTCAGTTACTTGAGTTGGGAAAACCAGTAATCCTCGCACTTAATATGATGGACTTGGCTAGGAAACAGGGTATAAGCATTAATGTTGAGGCTATGAGGAGGAGACTGGGCATACCCATTATACCCTCAGTTGCAGCTTCAGGTGTAGGTATGGGTGAGTTAAGAAAACTGATTACTGAAATCGCCCAATCCTCAATAGCGGTTAATACTAAGGTCATTGATTATGGACCACTTGAGAAGTACATAGACGCTGTCTCAGCGAGACTTAATGCGCCTAGGGGATTAGCCATCGAGGTGCTGAGGGGTAATGACTTGCTCAAGGAGGAAAGGTTGAAGGCTAGTGACATTGTATCTAAAGCTATTGAGGAGATTGGGCAAATTGACGTATTTGTAGCTAGGAAAAGGTGGGATTTCGCCAGCTCAATAACCAAAGATGTAGTGGCAAGGGGGATTCAGGTGAATTTAAGTAAGCTTGACTACATACTCTTAAACCCTAAGGTGGGTATACTTGCATCACTCGCCCTACTCTTCACACTAGCTGAGGTTATATTCCTGGTCTTGAATCCATTGGTGGATTACATATCAGAGTTATTATCAATGATACCTATTGGTGAGTTGATGGTAAATGTAGGTAACCCTCTGATTCAATCTTTTATAATGGATGCTGTATGGAATTCTACATCAATAGTCTTATCATTTATACCATACGTCTTTGGTGTTGCGCTGATAGTAGCGTTTATAGAGGATTCGGGGCTCATAATTAGGTTAACATTTCCATTGGAGAAGTGGTTGAGGAGAATTGGATTACCATCAAGGGGATTAATATACCTGATTGCTGGCGTGGGCTGTAATGTGCCTGCTACATCATCAACAGTGGCAATACCGAGTTCAACTGACAGATTAATAACAGCATTAATGATACCCTACATTCCCTGCATGGCCAGATTACTGGTAATCTCGCTAATAGCGGCGGCGATATTACCTTCACAATTAACTGGGGTGGTAATGATATTGCCCTTTGTAACATCACTAATCGGCGTTATGGTCATGTCAAGGCTACTGCTACCATTACTAACACATATCAGGGTCAAGTTAACTGCGAGAGTACCTTATGCATATGAATTACCACAATTAATAATACCGATTAATAGATTTTTCGTTAAGAAGGTGTGGCATTATACATATGAATTCTTAGTAAGGGCTGGAATACTTATAGTAGCATTCTCAGCACTTATGTGGATACTTTCAATAAGCGGCCCAAGTGGATTAATAGGCCCTGAGGCGTTAACCAACCAAACATTAATACGTTCAACTTGGCTTAGCCTAATAGGTTATTCAATTTCGCCGGTATTTAAACTACTTAATATACCTTGGCAGTTATCAGCGTCACTAATGTATGGTTACGTGTTTAAGGAGGTGATATTAAGCTCCATGGCTGTACTGTATGGGACCAGTGAAGAGGGAGTTATTAATGTCTTACATAGCGCATTGCAGCTGCCATCAGCCCTAGCCTTAATAACATTCATCACATTCTACTCACCGTGCATAGCTACATTAGTTACCGAGGCTAGGATAGTTGGAGTAAGGTTAACGGTGATTAATGCAATAGCCCAGCTGCTACTAGCATTAGCCTTATCGTACATAGTCTATGCCATAGCATTGCTGGTGGTTTAGATGAACCAGGTTGAGGATGTTAGGGTTAATGAATTACCAAGCGGATCCGTGGCTAGGGTTAGCAGGCTACTGATAGGTAGGTTGAGGGATCTTGGTATAATGGAGGGTTCGTTAATAAGGGTCCTCTTTAGTACACCTAATGGGCCAGCCATAGTGGAGACTGGAGATGGAAGGCCCATTGTCCTTGATAGTGATGCTGCATCAAATCTACTAGTAACGCCGTTATCAATACCGCAAAGACATAGGTATAGGCATAGGTATGGTTCACGACAATGAATAATTGCTGTGATTTTTGATTTTAGGAGTGAAGTCTAGTGATTAACCTTGGGTTACGTAGAAGCTCGACCCATCTGGCGTTAATGGTGATGGTGATGCTAAGACTGCGCCATTGTAATTAACCATTACTATGCCTTTTACTGATGAGAATGAACCGAATGGCCCAGTAACACCACCCACCGTGGCGTAGCATGTGTCAGGTATGTTAGTGTAGTCGTACCCATAGTATGCCGTCCCAAAGCTTGCCAATGTTGATAAGTGGCCATTAACCTCCGGCCTCTCCAGTATGCACTCGGCCGATGATAATAATGCCCCACTCACGGACCCAGTCACCGTGTAACTCTCAGACTCGGTAACATCCTTTAGGGTTACTGAGAATTCACCACTACCAATGTAACTGACAGTCACCAGTATGTTGTCACCTGGCTTAACCACGAAGCCTGATATGAAGACTGCTGGTGACGGGTAGAACTCGTACCATGCATAGTAATACGCCTTTCCATGGTTACACTCCCCCAGGACACCTGCCTGCTCAACGGTACTATCATTGTAACCATCTAACCCGGCCCAAAGGGCAACGTAGGTGTTTTGCCCAGTGCAGGTTAAGTGCGGTACTATGAATGAGCCCTCAACGGAGGTTACAGTACCCTCCTTGGCAGGCACCGCATAACCAGCCCAATTAAGGCTTGCAACCTGGCCCTGACCCTCAACCTGAGACCCCTTGATCATTGTATGAGAGAGTACTGTTGCATTGGTATGTAGAGGTACAAGTATTGCCGTAGCCGTCAGTACCACCAGAGTGAGTATTGCAGTACCCAATAGTTTACTTGAGACAAGCATGAAATTTAATAATTAGCGCTCTTTTAAAGTATTGCCGTTAGGATAAAATACGCAAAAAATAAAGCCTAACCCCTGCTCCCTAAATTAATGAAGATTACCTACATTATTTCGGATGGTAGGAGTTTTCGCTTATTAGTGGCTAGGAGAGGGGAGGGTGGCTTCATGGGGGTACTTGAACATGGTAATGAGGTTGAGGTTAAGGAGGGGGACTTAGGATCAATCATAGCTATGGTTGACCCATTCATAGGCTCCTCAAGCAGAGTATCAATAGATGGTGCTGCCAAGGTTAAGTTTTACAGGACCAATAATGGTTGGTTAATGATAACGCAGGGTAACGTGAAGAGCATAGGCGCATTAACAAGCAAGGAGATTCTAAGCGTAATAGGTACTCTTACCTCTAAGTGATTATTCTTGGTAATTGCGAAATAACTACGACCATCACGTGTTTATTAACCCCTAATACACCAGGGTTAATGGATAATTGCGGCCTACTCCACGGTTAGTCAACATCAACAAGCAGTAGATTAAATGTGGAGCTTAGTGCAATCCATAACAGGGCTCTTATTTAAGGACAACAAAAAACATAAATACAATACTAGTTATTACACAGTTAGCTGTGTCTGAGTCTAATTCAATAGTTAAGATGATTAATGAGGAATTGGGGATTAACCTACTTGGGGTTCTGGTTTTCAATGGTAATGAAATAGTGTTGGCTAATGACGTACCAGTTGAGTTAATGCGCCTAGCAGCATCCCTAATTAACTTCATAAATAGGGTTAACGGTCTAGAGTACGCTAAGGTTAAGTTAAATAATGTGCTTATGTATGCGGTCAGGAGTGGTGACCTAATAATAGTGTTTTTAGCAAATCCAACATTAATTGAAGGTGCATTAAGCCTGGTAAACAGGTATGTGGATAAGTTAGTGAGGATGAGTTGGGAGGTGTTAAATAAGGCTAAGGCCATTGAACCTGCGGTCACGGTTGAGGGGGATGAGTTAACCGAGGATGATATACTTATACTGTTAGATTACTTTAAAGGTAAGTTACGGGAATTGGAGGCTAAGGGTGAGTAGCATGGTTAAGGTGTTTAAGCTAGTTATCGCTGGGCCCTATGGCGCAGGTAAGACGACCTTCGTCAAGACACTAAGTGAAGTTGTGCCCATTGAGACTGATGTTCCTGCGCCCGGTAAGAGCACCACAGTAGCCTTTGATTACGGTAAGATAAGGGTTAATGATATTGTGGTTCACCTCTTCGGCATACCAGGCCAGGAAAGGTTCAACTTCCTGTGGAGGATAATAGCCAGGGGTATGCATGCATACATATTCATGGTTGACTCATCATCGCTTGAGTCTGTTAAGTCGGCGATATTCATGTACAATTACTTCACGAGCACATTCCCAACAACGCCTCATGTAGTTGCCGCTAATAAACAAGACATAGCAAAGGTTGACATAAACAACGTGAGGATGATACTGGGGGTTAAACCAGACATTAAGGTGGTACCATTGATAGCCATTAACAAGAAGATGGTTCTAGAAACCCTAGTGGTGCTGCTTGATGAGGTCCATAGGTTGATGTATGGGTCAAGCTTTCAACAGGGCAATAGCCACGGCACTGGGAATGAAAAGACCTTAATGTAGCTTAGTTAATACTTGGGCATAAATGATTTAAGTGCGTGCGTTAGGCCTGGCTCCAATGGTTGAATGTTCAGTTAGCGGGGTTTTAATATTCGGGGAGCCTGATGAGGATAGGGTTAGGTTAATTGAGGGTAAGCTTAGGGATATTGTGATTAAGGCTGAGGAGAGGGGTAGGGATAGTTGGGGTATTGTAACGTTAAGTAGGGGTGGCGAGTTTAAGGTGCTTAAGGCGCTTGGTAGGGCCAGTGAAACCCTCCCAAGTTACTCAAGGATACTTGACAGTGATGCAGTCGCTGCTATAGCCAATAATAGGGCTGAACCAACGACGGAGTACGTTAGGGAGAAGGGGCTTAACGACATTCAACCGATGATTAGCGATAACATTGCCGTTTCCCACAATGGTACCATAGCCAATGACGTAGAGTTGGAGGGTAAGTATGGGGTGAAGAAGATTAGCCAAATAGACTCCTCAATATTGCCGCCGCTACTTGAGAGTGTTTGGGATGGGTCACTTGAGGGTCTTCAAAGGCTGCTTAGGGATGATGTAGTGGGCTCGTTTGCATTAGCTATAATGGATAGGAGGAAGCCTGGTAAACTATGGCTTGCTGTTAACTTCAAGCCGCTCTACGTAATGTGGGATAGGGAGTTAAACGCCTTATTCTTCTCAAGCCTTGACACCTACCTGGAGGACCCCAATAAGCCACCTTGGGAGGCTAATGTCATTAAGAGGATTGAGCCCTACAGCGTGGTTGAGGTTTCAAACAGTGGTGAATGGAGGAGACTGAGCCTACGTAGAGATGAGAATAAACCCAAGAGGGTTCTTGTGGTTGCCAGCGGTGGCCTTGACTCGACCACGGCTGCTACGCAACTGGTTAAGCAGGGTTATGATGTTACGCTGCTGCACTTTAACTATGGCCACGTGGCTGAGGGGCCTGAGGAGGCTGCCGTGAGGAGGATAGCGGACTTCCTTAATGTGCCGTTGCTTGAGGTTAACATGGACTTCTTCAGGATTGTTAGGCGCTCCCCACTACTCGGGGATGGTGAGATAAACAGGAGGAGGGATGGTGTGTCAGGGGCTGAGTTCGCCCATGAGTGGGTTCCAGCCAGGAACTTCGTCTTCATAGCCCTAGCCACAGCCATAGCTGAGGCATACGGCTACAACTACGTGGCCACTGGTATTAACCTAGAGGAGGCTGGTGCATACCCAGATAACGAAATGGAATTCATAAGGTTACTCAACCAGGTCTTACCATACGCCGTAGGGCCTAATAAGAATGTGGAATTGCTGATGCCGGTTGGCCACCTGGTTAAGCACGAGATAGTTAAACTTGGCCTTGAGGTTGGTGCACCACTTCACTTAACGTGGAGCTGTTACGATAAGGGGCCTAGGCACTGTGGCCGCTGTGGACCATGCTATATGCGTAGGTTAGCCTTCAAGATAAATGGAGTCAGGGACCCCGTGGAGTATAACCTACCCGCTGAGGTTGAGGAGGAGTTTTGGAGGGGAACGAGACCCTACAATATGCCTCCACAAATACGTAGAAAAAGCGAGAAGTAAGATGGTACAAATTGTCGTATTTTTATTTAATTTTAACTTAAGTCTCCCCAGTAGGTTTCATAGAGCCTTAGCCAGTATCCACTGACCAACTTATTCTTACCAACAACCTCAACAATAGGTACATGGGTTAATTCGCCATTACTGTAGGCAACCATTATACCATATTTACCATTCTCAATTGCCTCGTATGCTGCTGTGGCGTATCTGATTGCCAGGGTCCTATCAAAGGCTGTTGGTGGTACTCCCCTTATTATGTGCCCTGGGATTACTGCCCTAGTCTCAATGCCCGTTGCCTTCTCTATGTAGTCAGCCAGCTCGTTTCCAACACCACCCAACCTAGCATGCCCGAACTCATCCCTTGGTCCACCATACTCCTTAACACCCTCGGAGATTACCACAAGGGCCCAGTGTTTATCAGCATAGGCCTCCCTAACCCTCCTAGCCACTGAATCCCAGCTAACCGGCTTCTCAGGTATTATTGTTGCGTCTGCCATTGTTGCTAGTCCTGTGTGTAGTGCTACCCAGCCCGCCTCCCTACCCATAACCTCCACAACACCAACCCTCTCATGAGACATCAAGGTAGTCCTAAAGGACTCAGAAACAGAAACAGCAGCATTAACAGCAGAATCAAAACCAATAGTAAAATCAGTACCAAAAACATCATTATCAATAGTCTTGGGTATACCCACAGCGTTAAGTATACCCCTCCTCTGGGCCTCGCCGGCTGCACCAAGCGTATCATCGCCACCAATGGCAACAACTACGTCGAGACCCAGCTCCTTAACGTTCTTCTCAAGTAACCTAGCCCTCTCCTCATCCTTAAATGGATTTGTCCTAGAGGTCTTTATGTATGTGCCACCTTCAAAGGCATGGTCAATCAGCTCTAGTGACGAGACCTTCTTAACCTCCCTTTCAAGTAACCCCCTCCAGCCATGGTATATTATGTAGACGTCATGCCGCTTCTCAGTCAGCTTAACGAAGGTGTAGACGGCTATGTTTAAGCCCGGCGCATCCCCACCGCCGGTCAATACGCCAATCTTCATTGTAACTCACCCGCAAGTTCCTCAACCTTCCTACCCTCGTAAACCAGTTTACCGAGGACCTGGGCGAATTTTAAGGCATCCCTCCTCTGCCAAACGTTCCTACCAACTGCAATGCCCAATGCACCAGCTTCAATAACACCCTCAACCTGCTTAAGGAACTCCACCTCGGTCTTCGTCTTTGGTCCACCTGACATCAGCACAGGCACCTTGCCAGCCACCTTAACAGCCCATGAGAATGTCTTAGGGTCACCGGTGTACTTTATCTTCATTGCATCGGCTCCAACCTCAAGTGCAACCCTAGCGGCGTAGGCAACAATCTCAGGCGCCGTCTCATCCTTAACCTTACCTCCCCTTGGGTATGACCATATGACAAGTGGTATGTCGAATTTTAAGGCATCCCTCTTTATCCTAGCAACCTCCTCAAACATCTTCCACTCGTACCCACTACCGGCATATATCGTGTAGCCGACGGCACTTGCACCAAGGCTAACAGCCTCCTCAACGGTACAGTTGGCCACGGATAATGGTTCACCAGTGTACAGGCTTGTCTTTCCATTTAACTTAACTATGAGTGGTACACCACCGTCATAATACTTCTCAGCCACACCCCTCTGTAGGACTATTCCATCAAATCCGGCATCCCTAGCCAGCTTAACTATGTATGATGGGTCGGCTGAGTCAGGGTTTTCTAGGAAGTCTGTTGGTCCATGTTCTATGCCGTGGTCATAGGCCAATATTATTGACCTACCCCTCTTAGCGAATATCCTCTTGAACTTCTCCACTAAGCCATCCTGCATACAGATTCCCTTTAAACCTAAACCCTTTTTAACCCTATTAGTCGTAAGAGTGTGATTTTTAAAACCATCTATATAGGGTAAGTAATTAATGCCAATTCTACGCGTCCTAATTATTTTAATCTTTACATGAATCAAATTGCGATATTCAAGGGACAAGCTACTTGAGCAGTTAGTAAGGTTTATAAAAGGTATAAGTAATGATGCAGTTGATGAGCCTTCGATAAACCAGGCGAGGTACAGGTTAGGTTGAGGAGGGCGTTAACATTTACAGATATGCTATTTTTATCAATAAGTGGTATGATTGGAAGTGGATGGTTATTTGCAGCGTTAGCTGGGGCGTCCTATGCTGGGCCGGCCTCGATCATATCGTGGATGGTGGCTGCTGTATTATTCATATTCATTGGATTATCGTATGCTGAATTAGGCTCCATATTACCATTCAGCGGTTCACTGGTGCGCATTGACCATTACGCCCATGGCTCACTATCAAATTACCTACTTGGTTGGGCATACTTAATAGGTACGGCAACCACCGTCTCCATGGAGGCTGAGGCCATAATAATGTACACGAACAGCTACTTCCCCTACTTCAGCACCCCATCTGGGTACCTATCCACGCTGGGTGTTGCAGCTGCGGCAGCTTTAATAGCACTATTCACTGTCATACAGGTAATTGGGGTTAATGTTTTCGGTAAGGTTAACACAGCCATAACCATATGGAAGTTCATAGTTCCATCATTAACAGTGGTGCTCCTCTTAACCCTATACTTTCACCCAAGCAACTTCACGAAATATGGGGGCTTCACACCACTTGGCTTGCAGGCAGTGTTCACCGCTATGGTGCCGAGTGGCATAGTTTGGGCTTACGAGGGCTTTAGGCAGGCGTTGGAGTATGCTGGTGAGGCTGAGAACCCGCATCGTGACGTTCCCCTAGCCTTAATACTGTCAATCCTAATCGTGGCGCTCCTTTACATAGCCCTAGAGGTGGCTTTCATAGGTGGGGTTAATTGGGGGAAGATAATGCTGAAGGGCAGCAACGGCGAATACGCAATCCCAATCAAGCCAGGCGACTGGGGAAACCTAGTCTACTCCAATTGGGCTGGTTCACCATTCTACACTGAACTAGCCACAAGTGGTGTAGCTGTCCTAGCAGCTTTCGCAGTCATACTGCTCATCGATGCCTGGCTATCGCCAGCGGGCACCATGGGTGTTTATATTGGTGCCACGGCCAGGAGCCTCTATGGGCTATCAAGGCAGGGTTACTACCCTGAAATATTCAGCTCACTGCATAGGAGATTCCAGACACCCTGGTTCTCAATGGTATTCACGTTCATATTAGCATTGCTATTCCTACTACCATTCCCAACCTGGTATCAGATAGTCAGCATATCCTCAACAGCCACTGTGGTTAATTACCTAGCAGGTGGATCGGCACTAGTAGTGCTTAGGAGGACTGCCCCAGAGTTGAGGAGGGCGTATAGAGTACCATTACCATGGTTAATAGGATTAATAAGCTTCGTATCATCATCAATGCTCATATACCTAACTGGTTGGCCAAGCCTAGGCTACGTGTTCCTGGTTACGGCCTTCGGCCTACCGCTAATGATACTTGGCTATAGGGATAAGTTAGGGTTAAGCCTAGTTGAGGCCTCAGCGGCGTCATTAGCCTACTGGGTTACACTAGGCTTAGTAATGTACCTGGGACTGGTGAGTGGCCTAATAGGTTTCAGTGTTTACTGGACGATATTCGCCTTAACGGTGATCGTAACCTTACTGTACCTTTACTATAAGACTAGGGGATCATACGCTGCCATGGAGGTTGCTTCATTATCCTAGTTCGTGGGGTATATAATAGTGATTGGCGCTTTATCCTACGTTGGCTCAATGGGTGAGGGTTACTTAAAGTATCCGTGGGATTACATAGCGGCGATAGTGTTATCAATAATATTCTTCGTTATATCCGTTATGCAGGGCTTTGAAACCAAGGAGATAGCTGAGGTTAAGGCTAAGGGTGTGCCCGTTGAGTAGAATTACGGCTTAACCGTGAAGTAAATTCTCTTCTTATTCCTACCCCTGTTCTCAATCTTCTGCATCACTATCTCCCCCACCTCCCTTGTATTGGCGACGTGGGGGCCCCCATCGGCCTGAACATCAACACCCGGTATCTCTACGATCCTCCACTTATCACCAGGTGGTGGTTCCCTCTCGGCCAGTTTAACTATGCCCGGTATCCTAAGTGCCTCCTCCCTAGGCATCCAGTAAACCTTAACCTCAATACCCCTTTTAACCACCTCATTGGCCTCGGCCACGATTTCACTAAAAATCCTCCTAAGCTCCTCACCACCTGCCGTTAAGTTGTAGTCATCCCTGGCATAATCGGGTTGAATATCGCCACCAGTCACTAGGGCATTGTACTTGGAGTAGGCTATGCCGGCCATTATGTGGGATGCCGTGTGCAGCCTCATCAACCTGTAGCGCCTATCCCAGTCTAGAATTACCCTAACCCTATCGCCAGGCTTAACCTGAGGATTCCTATCTAATACGTGTATCACGTCATCGCTATCCCTCTTGTGCATTGCATCAACAATCCTATACTGCTCACCGTTAACCATAATTAACCCTGAGTCATGGGCAACGCCACCACTGTTTGGGTGTATTATAGTCCTGTCCAATATTACCTGGTTCCCATCAACAGCCACCACTGAGGCTTCAAGTTCCTTTAGGTAACTGTCCTGCTGGTAAACGTGAACCGTAGGCATAACCACCACTTGAAGCACCGGTTATTATACTTCACCGCATTAGGTTACTCAGCATATGCATAAAACCCTAAATATACCAGCTGGCGTAAATGCGAGACAACGTGATTATTAACCTAGGGGATGATGTAGCGGTATTGACGCTCACCTACATAACATACGCATTATCTGCCCTGCATTTTAACCAAGCTGAGTACGCGGTCTCTATTTCAATGGCGGCTACGCCAATTATTCAGCGTTACCTAATTAGGAGCGGGTTATTTAGCTATCATGGGATGACCAGGTCCTACACCGTGTCGATGCTTAACCTAGCCTTAACGTGGATAACAATAACCGTGCTCATGGCCATTGGCCTTGGTACACAGTTACCCATACTCCTTGCCTCACCCTTCATAGCCCTGGCGCTGGCAATAGGATTAGTCACTAGGACAGTTAATACAGTTGGGCAAGTGACACCACTACTTCTCGCATCACCGCTGGTAATTCTAGTGGGCGTATCGCAACTGGCAGTTGCGCTATACTCACTGGTCCCATTCATAATGGCCGCTGCATTACTAGTTGTGTTAAGGGACAGGTACGGTGGATATATTAGGCTAAGTAAAACCGCCCCTGGGGTTGCCCTAGCTCAATACGCACTGTACATGGAGTTTAAATTGCTTAACCCACACTCGCTGGCTCAACTTGAATTACTCATTATATACCTAATAGTGCTTTTAACACCCTTCATACCATTGGGCAGGTTAGGTATTGCATGGAGGCGCTATGCCTTAATAATCCTAGCCGTGGTAGCGATAACATCAATTATATTTAACCTAGTTACTCTAGCATGCACTAGCTTAATAATCATCATTAGATTGCTACTCTTTTATTAATAAACCTCATTTATAGTTAACATAGAGAGTGGTTATGTGAGTTATTCGATGGAGGAAATGTTATTGCGTGTAAGGCTGTTAGGTTAAAGACTGCATTCTCTGCTGGTGTTAAGTTTTGGCTGTTAATTGAGGAGACTATATTAACTGTGGGTTAACTAAGCCCTGTAACCCTATGGTAGCGTTGTGCGACAGGTGTGGCGTTAGGGAAGCCCAGTACTTCAAGGTGTCTAGTGGTGAGAGGCTTTGTCTAAACTGCCTATTCAACACTATTGAGGACACCGTGACTAGGACAATTAGGAGGTACAGGTTAATAGGCAGTGGCGATAGAATTGGCATAGCAATTAGCGGTGGTAAGGATAGCCTTGTTTTAATGTACCTGCTGGGTAAGTTAAGGAGACACGGTAAGATACCTAGGGATGCCGAGTTAATAGCCTTCAGTATTGATGAGGGTCAACCATACAGTTGCGTGAGGAGGTCAAGCGCAGGTGACTACATAGGCAAGTTAGCCAGTGAGTTTAACATTGAGTACAAGTTATTCACATTCAAAGATCTATTCGGGGTCACAGCGTTTGACGTGGCCCAAGGCCTATGGGGTAAAGGTGTTAACGTGCATATGTGCACCATATGCGGGGTCTTGAGGAGGAGGGCAATGAATATCATAGGCAGGAGACTTAACTTAAGCAAGATAGCCACAGGCCACAACCTGGATGACGAGGCTCAGACAGTCATGCTGAACGTCATGAGTAATGATATTAAGAGGTTCGCCTGGTTCGGCGTCACACCAAGCAACGACGTGGCTGAGGAGGAGTTCATACCTAGGATTAAGCCACTTAGGTTTGTGAGGGAGGAGGAGGTAGCCATCTACGCCTACTACCACGGCATACCGCTCATGACGATTGAATGCCCCTTCGTCTACAACAACCCACGCTTTGAGCTTAAGTTCACCCTGGCCAGGTGGGAGAGGGATAACCCAAACGTCAAGTACTCCATGGTCTCCTTCGGCGACCAATTGTCCAAAATGATTAATGACAGGTTTAAGGAGCAGGTAAAGTTGAATAAATGCACCTACTGCGGCTTCCCAACATCAGGCAGCGTCTGCAGGGTATGCGAACTACTTAATCAGGCTGGTCTACTGGGCAAGTACCTAAGTCACATAAGGGCCGCTAACATTCATTAAATATAATTTAAAAACCTAGGTGTAATAGACTTCACGTGCCCATAGAGAAGGTTGTTGGGTACAAGATAACCGTGCCCAGGCATGCGGCCCTGGACATAATCTTCAGAGTGGGGTTACTGGGCATATTCATGCCTATTGACAGGCCATCGAAGCTACCTGCACCACCAATTGACCAGGAGGTGTACAGTGGCGTTAGGGGGTTGATTGAGGCTGCAAGGGCCATAACTAAGTACAGCCAAACCCCCCAGGATCTAAACGTAGGCAAGTTCAACGTTAAGGCTTCAAGCTTCAGGGACTTAGTGGAGTCGGTTTATAAGAGTGGCGAGGAGCTGATAAGCAGGGTTAGGCAGATTGAGGATTCCCTCAGCGGTCTCGAGGGTGATTTACTTAGGTATAGGCTACTGATTAAGGTTAACTCACTGATGGGTTCAACACGGTTCAGGAACATTAAATACATCGTGTTTGAGGTCCCAGTCAGATCCCTAAGGGACTTTGAGGACGCGGTGAGACAGGTTGAGGATACAATGCTGGTTAGGCTTGAGGAAACTAATGATAAGGCATACCTACTGGTGGTTTCACCAACCTGGGAGTTGGGGAAGGTTAACGACATTGTTAGGCTTCATAACGTTAGACAAGTTGATTTACCTGAAGCTGACATGGACAATGCCAATGCTAGGGTTAAGGAGTTGGAGGCAGCCATAAGTAACCTTAAGGGGCAGTTAAGCTCGCTCATCAACAGTAATAAGGCTAAGATAAGGGGCATACTTGACGCAGCCAACATCGCCGAGAGCGTGGTGCAAACCTACATAAACAGCGCTGTGGAGGAGGGTGGTGAGGTTATAAGTAGAATTGACATGATTAAGAGGCAGATAAGTGAACTTGAGTCCCGGTTAAGTAGGTTTAGGTTACTTATGGAGGCTTACAATGGCTTAATAAAGAGTGGTTTAAGGTCCATTGAACTTAAGGCGATGGCGTACACGCTCTTCGTGGTTAAGGGTCAAGTACCCCCTGAGTTGGATAAATACCCAGGTTACGTAATAAACCTAGACAATGACCTGAAGGCATACTTGGCAGTGAGTGACGTTGAGTATCCTGAAACCAGCAGCATAGTTAAGGCACCTAGGGAGCATTTAACCGACCTCCAAGCCTCGGTTAACTTATTGAGTAGGGAGGTTAGGGAGATTGAGCGTAGGCTTGGTGAATTGAGAAGTGAGCTTGGTGAAATAATGCGCGAGAGGGATGAGGCATGCAACTACAGCCTTGAGGAGGCTAGGCAATTAAGCGACTTAGTGACAATTAGGGGTTTTGTCCTTGAGAAGAATCTCAATAAGTTTGAGGACTTCCTCTACAGGACCCTAACCGACCTGGCAGTGGACGCTAAGGTTAGGAAATTCACTAGAATAGCCCAGGTAAGCACCGTGGACCCTGATGAAGCCCCCACCAGCGAGGAGTACCCATTACCGCTCAGGGCATTTAAGGAGATAACGTACATGTACGGCATACCGAGGTATGGTGAAGTCAGCCCAGTCACTTTAACAGCGATACTATTCCCAATATTCTTCGGCTGGATGTTCCCAGATGCTGGGCAAGGTGCAATTCTCATACTCTTCGGCGTGTTGATGAATAAGCTCAGGTACAATGGTAAGAACGGTATACTTAGGGCAATGTTTTCAGGTAAGGCTAACATGTGGGGTGTTCTCTTCACCATGATGGGTACTTGGGCTATCGTGTTCGCTCTACTAAATAGTGGTGAGGTGTTTGGAATGGACCTAATAAGGCCCCTATTACCATGGGGTCGCGTGTTCGTTAATGGTGACATAAGTGAATATTGGATAAACTGGACGTTGCCATTAGCCATGCTCTTCGGGTTTGCCATGCTTACCCTGTCCCTCATACTTAAACCCATCAATAGGGCTAGGCTTGGGCATAGGCTAGATGCATTAACATTAACGTGGGTTCCCCTGGTCTTCATAGGCTTTGGTTTACTAATGATGAACGTGGGGATAGTGCCCGTTGCACTACTTAACCCAGCATTCTCAACACTGCTGGCACCAGGGGTTAGGTTGCTTGGCGCAGCGTTAATCACCATAGGCCTAGGCGGATTCTTCGGAGTGTTCATGTACGTTAAGTCTGTCCCTGGGGCCGAGGTTGACGTAACCGAGTTGATGGTTGGCCTAACCATAGAGGGTATTCTGGACGCCATAGCAAACACGTTGTCCTTCATGAGACTTGGCATAATAGCCCTAGTGCACAGCATATTCACATACATGACCTACCAATTAGCGTTGTCATTCGGCCTACTGACCCCAGCAGGCTTGGCCACAATGATAATACTCAACATACTTATCATAGCCGGGGAGGGTTTCCTAACCTTCATACAGACCAGCAGGTTAACATTCTATGAAATGTACTCGAAGTTTTACGAGGGTTCAGGTAAACCCTACACCCCATTAACCTACCAGTTAACAGCCTTAAACGTGGAACTACCCTAATACCCATGGCTTTCACTCATCATTAACGGTGACTACGTCGAATTGAAAGCCACCAATTTTAATAACCCCATCCTTAATCATCCTAAGCCTAATGGAGTCTAACCCCCTCGATAAGGCGTCATCAATAACGTACTCCACACTAAGGCTAATGCACTCACCGGGCCTTAGCTCAAAGCTACCGCTCTCAGGTTCTTCACTACTGGCGAATATGCCATTACTGGCCTTAAGCGCTATATACCTAACATACCCCTCAAGCCCAGTCTTGGTGAAGGGGCCAATGTACCTTAACCTAAGCCTAACCGTATCACTGCCATTGTTGCAAAGCCTAGCGGAATCAATGTACACTGCCCTCCCACCCACATCCTTAGTCACATACACGAGGAACCTATGGAATACCTTAACCATTACACACCAGTGCCGGTTGGTTTCACAGGGTTAAAAGAACTTTAACCAAGCAACCCTTCAACACCTTCAGGAGGCTTCATTTGGGGGTTTGCTAAGTCACCAGTGTTCACTTAAAATAATAATTCAGTGAAAGGGTAAAATAGGCAGAGGTATGAGCATGTTCATGGTAACTGAGGGTGAGTTGGCCCCTGACTTCGAGCTTGATGGGCATGATGGTGAAAGGGTTAGGTTAAGCAGTTATAGGGGTAGGTGGGTTGTCATATACTTCTTTCCAAAGGCCTTCACGCCTGGCTGCACCCTGGAGACCCAGGAATTCTCCAAGCTTTGGAATGAGTTCAGTAGATACGGCGTAGTGGTCCTTGGGGTAAGCACAGATAGTGTAGGCACCCAGAGGAGGTTCGCGGAGAAGCATAAGGTTGGGTTTAAGCTACTCAGTGATAGTAAGGGTGAGGTTTCGAAGAAATACGGCGTGCTTAGGCCAACAGGGACAGCGGAGAGGGTAACATTCATTGTGGATCCAGATGGGAAAGTGGTTAAGGTGATTAAGAACGTTAAGCCAGATGAACACCCAGCCAAGGCGCTGGAGTACATTAAAGAGGCACTGCAGACCCATTGAACACGTGGACTTATGGCACGCATGGTTAAACCCCATAATTAATCCTAATGTAGATTCACCAAAGCCATATCAACCGAGTTCGGTAAAATTTTAATTCCACTATGTGAGGTCTGAGATGGGTGGGCCCGTAGCTCAGCCAGGTTTAGAGCGGCGGCCTTCGGAGCCGTAGGTCGTGGGTTCAAATCCCACCGGGCCCGCCACTGGATGATGCTCCCCCACATTCTCCTCGTTCTATCCCCGCTCGCCTTGTTACGGTTCAATGTCTCTCTTGTTACAGAAAACATAAATATTCTTCTGTCCCTACAGTTACAGAAATGGTTGACTGTGAGCTCATTAACATCGGTAACATTAGGAATGAGGAGCGTGCTAAAATCATTAACTACGTTATGGAGGCTAAGGGCATCCGTGCCAAAGACCTGGGCGTAACTATTAATCTAATTAGCATGATTAGGTCAGGTAAGCGCAGAGTCACTGAGGATTTGCTTTGTAGGGCGCTTAGGTTCCTGAGCACTGAGGAATTAGCCAGGCTACTCGGCCAAATACCTGAACTAGAGCCTGCCACTGTTAATGATATTGTTAGGGTTGTTGCACGTGCACGTGCAGATGCAGGCTTCAGGGAACTGCTGTTGAGCTACTTGGACAGGTACCTTGGTGAGTACGTTAGGTCAATGGGCACTAGGTGGGTTGTGGGTGAGCAGGACGTTGAGGAGTTCGTTAAGGCCAAGCGCCTGAAGGGCCTTAAGGAAAAGACCATCCACGACCACGTCCACTACCTGCGCCTAGCGCTAAGTGAGCTTAACTGGGTTCTTGAACCTGAGGGAATTAGGGAGTTCCTAGCTGGTTTAGCCGATGAGGGTGAGGAGCACGTTTTGAGGCACGTTACAGTAGCCCTAAAGTCATTCCTCAAGACCGTGTTGAAGCCAAAAGACCCTGCACTATTCAGGCTACTCTACGACTCATTCACAGTTTACAAGCCTAAGGCTAATAACCGCATCATGCTTCCTACACTTGAACAGCTTAGGGCAATTTGGAGCCAACTACCAACGGTGGAGTCCAAATTCTACTTTGCGCTCCTGGCTGAAACTGGGCTTAGGCCTGGTGAGCCCTTCACCCTAAGTCTAGGTGACATGGATTTGGAGCACGGGATGCTTCACATTGGTAAGGTGACTGAGACTAAGCGTGCCTTCATTGCATTCCTACGTCCAGAGTTCCTCAGGTGGGTTAGGGAGGCTTACCTGCCTTATAGGGTTGATTGGGTTGAGAGGCTTAGCAAGGGTTGGCTTGCCAGTGGCTGGTTCAGCCAAGACGTCGTCGAGAAGGCTAAGCAGAAGCTGATACCATTCGACCAGTCTAGGCTTAGGAGGGAGATTAAGGAGACTGCCAAACAGGTGCTTAACCGTGACTTCGAGCTCTATGAGCTTAGGAAATTCTTCGCCACGTGGATGGTTAGCCAAGGCGTGCCTGAGTCAATAGTCAACACGCTTCAGGGTAGGGCACCGCCAGGTGAGTTTAGAATACTAATAGAACACTACTGGTCGCCTAGGCACGAGGAGTTGAGGAACTGGTATTTGAAGTACGCACCCAGGGTATGCTGCGTATGATGAAGTGTTTTTCAAGTATAGCGGAGCGAATGCTTAAAAGTGCTTGGTGTTGCTACTCCATTCATGGAGAAGAGGTGTGTTTTAATTGGGGCTGGTTTGAACATTACCCCTGCGAGGTTGGCTTTAATCAACAGTGATGTTAATGATGGTGACTTCATTATCCTGGTTGGCAATAGCGCCGATGCGCTTAATGCGTTGGTTGAGTTCGCTAGGCAGGTTTACCAGGACTTTGACGTTAAGGTTGAGTCCATCGTCCTTAACCAAGAATTAAGCCTAGTTGATGCTGTTTCAACGCTTAGGGGCATGATTGAGGCTAACGCACCCTGCGGTGTAGTAATTGGTATTGCAGGTGACAGGTGGGTTACCACGGTGTTAAGCTTCCTAGCAATGGCGCTAGCCACGGTAGGCGGCTTCACCGGCGCTAACATCACCCGTGTCTTCGTTATGCGGGGTGATAAGGGCGAACCAGTTGACTGGCTTATCGTCCCTAGGCTCATTCCCCTAAACCCAGTTGAGTACAGGGTGCTGAAGCTAATTTGCAGCGGCTACGGCTTAGCCAAGGAAATAACAAAGGGCTACGCCTCGAAATTCAACGAGTCAATATCCCTACAGGCCATTGAGAGGGTGCTGGCTAAACTCAGGGCTAGGGGGCTCGTTAAGGTGAAGCCCATGGGTAAGGCAATGTTTTATGAAAACACCCAACTGAGCAAGATGATTGTGTGCTGAGTTTTTTCCTAAGGGCTTTCCCTCAGCAGCTTAGCCACCTTCTGCTTAAACCAGCCAAAAGACATCACCCTCTCCCCATCTTTGCCCCTATACCTCAGGTGGCCTTCACTCACGAGTATCTTGTAGATTGCACTGAGTGGGACACCCATCTTCCTGTACTTCCTAATTTCATCGATTGGAATTGGGATTGGTCTCCTACCAATGTGCTTACCCTGTGCCCTAGCCCTAGCTAACCCAGCCTTAGTCCTCTCAATAATCAACGCCCTCTCGATTTCAACGGCAATGCCTAGCAGGGCTAGCGTCGCCTTGCGGATAGCCTCACCGAGCGGAGACCCTTGAATAACGTTCAACTCAGGGTGTTGCACAAATAGGACGCTTAAACCGTGCCCCTCAGTCAACAGCCTGTAGGTATCAACCACATCCACCATGTCACGCCCAAGCCTACTAATGTCGTAGATTATCACAGTTTTAACCGCAGGCATGTTGTCCC
>Ga0080005_123768_pt1 | contig 45783 bp, 45 predicted proteins | sample JossMetagenome_2_FD_69208 | JGI IMG/M metagenome (GOLD analysis project Ga0080005, IMG submission 69208) | Hot spring sediment microbial communities from Joseph's Coat, Yellowstone National Park, USA - JC3_ASED (SPADES assembly) (version 2) | ecosystem: Environmental > Aquatic > Thermal springs >...
GGGTAAGGTTTCCGGCGTTGACTCCAATTAAGCCGCAAGCTTCACCCCTTGTGGTGCCCCCCCGCCAATTCCTTTAAGTTTCAGCCTTGCGGCCGTACTCCCCAGGCGGCGGGCTTAACGGCTTCCCTCCGCCACTGGGCGGGCTCTAAGCCCGCCCAACAGCTAGCCCGCATCGTTTACAGCTGGGACTACAGGGGTATCTAATCCCCTTTGCTCCCCCAGCTTTCGCCCCTCACCGTCGGGCGCGTTCCAGCCGAGCGCCTTCGCCACTGGTGGTCCTCCCGGGATTATCGGATTTCGCCCCTACCCCGGGAGTACCCTCGGCCTCTCCCGCCCCCAAGCCCGGCAGTATCGTCCCCAGCCCACGGGTTGAGCCCGTGGATTTCAGGGACGACTTACCGGGCCGGCTACGGGCGCTTTAGGCCCAGTAAGCACCCCGACCACTCGCGGAGCTGGTATTACCGCGGCGGCTGACACCAGACTTGCCCCCCGCTTATTCGCCCGGCTTTTTGCACCGGGCAAAAGCCGCCCTCTTCGGGCGGCACTCGGGGTGGCCCCGTCACGGTTTCCCGCATTGCGGAGTTTTCGCGCCTGCTGCACCCCGTAGGGCCTGGGCCCTTGTCTCAGTGCCCATCTCGGGGCTCCCGCTCTCACGGCCCCCACCCGTCTTCGGCTTGGCGGGCCATTACCCCGCCAACTACCATGATGGGCCGTGCCCCCATCCTCGGGCGGACTGCGGCGGATCGGCCGCAGTCCCTTTCGGAGAAGGGGCTTTCCAGCACCCTTCTCCTATGGGGGATTGGCCCCAGTTTCCCGGGGTTGTCCCCCTCCCGAGGGTAGGTTAGGCACGTGTTACTGAGCCGTGCGCCACGCCTGGCGGTCCCCAGGCGTACGACTCGCATGGCTTAGCCCCACCCCGATAGCGGTCGGGTCCGGCAGGATCAACCGGTTTCTTGGGGATGGGGTTTGTTCGAGGGGTTGGGTTGTGTGGTTGGGGTTGGATCATCCCCAAGCCTCCGCCCCGGCTAGACCGGGGTGGTTTGCTTGGGGACTCATTGTGCGGGGGTTCTTGTTGCTTTTGTGTTTTATAAGTTTTTTCTTCGTGGTTTCTGTTGTTTTTAGTCATTCCAGAATGGTTTTGTTTTTTGGTATTGTCGTTCTGCTTCTAGTATTTGTTGGTAGAGTTCTTCCTCGGTTCTTGCTTTGGCTAGGACTTTCCTTATTGCCGTGCCTGGTCCTATTCCGTGGGCTGCTAGGGTTATTATGGCTTTTTTGCCGTATTGTAGTATTATGTTTGCTGTTTGTGCTATTTCGTGCCATTGTTCCTGTTCCTCCTTTGTCATTGGTAGTTTTTTCTTTGCTTTTCGTATTGTTTCGAGTGCCTTGTTTGGGTTTTCTCCGTGTTTCAATACTGCTAGTGTTCTTACGCCGCACCTTGGGCATGATGGGGTTTCTGGTATGTATTTGACCTTTGTTGTTGTGTGCCATCCGCATTTTAGGCATATGAGTGTTATTTCTCTTTGTTCTATTCTTTGTTTTAGTAGTTGTAGTATTGTGGTTGTTGGTATTCCCTGGATTGCTGTGTCTATCCTTGTTGCTTGGTTCACTATGTGTTGGACTAGTGGTGTGTATTGCTGGGTCTGTGTTATTGTCACTTTAACTCTTCCTTCCCTTATTGCGTTTGTTAGTTGCTGGAGTGGTTTTGTGTCTATTTTTTCGGTTAGTATTTCCCTTATTGTTTCTTTGTCTGCTATTGTTTCTCTTAGTGTTGTTGCTAGTTGTTCTATGTTTATGTTTGTTTTTTCTCGTGGTAGTATTCCCAGCTTCCTTGCTACGTGTATGAACCTGTACCTGTAGAGTCGCGTGTTTCTTATTGCCTCGTTTATTTCCTCCTGTATCTCTCGCCAGTCCCTCTCTAGGGCTTGTTTTATTATTGTTGGTGGTATGCTTATTGGTGTTGTTATGAGGATTCTGTATGGGTCTGTGACGTATGTTGCTGTGGTTTTGTACCTCTGTGTTATGTACCTCGTTAGGTACAGGGCTAGGGCCTGGTTGCCCTTGGTGCCTAGGCATGCGTGTATGACCATGTCCCTACCCCTCCACTCAATGTTTATTGTGTCCGTGAACTCCGTCACGCCTGTTTCCGCCTGCTCCCTCAGTTCCTCTAGGACTGGTTTGGGTGTTTCCCTGGTTGGGTATTTGGTGATTGCCCGTGTCGGGTCTTGGTTGTTCCTTATCGCGCCTATCACCTCCTGCCTCAATTGGCAGGCTTCCCTGGCTACCTCGGTTGGTACTGGTATTTCCTCCCCGATCCATGTGGGTACTGCGTTTAGTGTTTGGTTTAGTGGCTCGAGTATTGCCTCGTTGTTTTCCCTGTCGACCCTGATTATTCTCCAGGGCTTGCCCGCCAGTATTATCTGTGCCCCTGGTTCTATGGTTTCCACGAACTCCTCGTCCAGCTCGCCTATTACCTTGTTCGTGACCATGTCCCTGGCCTTGTAGTGTTTTTGGTCTGGTATCATTGATACGTTCTCGAAGTAGTACCTATGCAATCCCCTCCTTGGTGTTATTGTTTCGTCATCGTTTATCCTCACGAGCCTCGTCTCCTCCATGAATTTCAGCACCTCCATTAGTTCCTCCTTGGTTAGTTCCCTGTAGGGGTGTGCCCTGGTTACCGTGCTTAGGACCTCACCCACCGTGGTTAGCCTTCCCTCGATCCTAGCCTCTATCACCATGCCGGCCACCTGGTGCTGTAGTACGTCTAGGGCCTTCTCGTGGTACTCCACGTCTGTTTCTAGCTCGTTGTTTAGGGCTTTCCTAGCTATGACTAGGGATTCTAGATAGTCGTCTGTGTCCCTCGTTATAATGTAGCCTATGGCTGTCCTGCCGAGCCTATGCCCACTCCTTCCGACCCTCTGTATGAGTTTTGTGACTTGCCTTGGGCTTGAGTATTGTATTGTTGCGTCTATGTGCCCAATGTCTATTCCCAGCTCGAGGCTTGATGTCGTCACCACAACCTTCACAACCCCACCCCTGAGCCTCTCCTCCAACCCCTCCCTCTCCTCCCTATCCAGTGAGCCGTGGTAAACCCCCACGGCATCGCTGCCCATCAGCCGACCCAGCCTGTGTCCTACGAGCTCGGCTTCATCTCTCGTGTTTGTGAAGAGGAGTGTGGTTCTGTAGGTGCTTGCTATCTCCATGATTCTCCTGAGCCTTGCTGCGGCTTCTGGTGTTGTGTTTAGTTCCTCGGATGCCCCGTAGTCGTTGTCCGTGGGTTCCGGATGCTCTACGGTGAGTTTTATATCCTTTGTTATGCTCACACTCACCACATCAACATCCCTACCCACACCGCCCAGGAATTGCGCGGCTAGTTGGGTGTTGCCTATTGTTGCCGAGAGCCCTATCCTCTGGAACTCGCCGGCTATGTTCACGAGCCTCTCCAACGCGACGGCTAATTGCGTGCCCCTCTCGTCATTCATCAACTCCTGCACCTCATCAACCACGACCCACTTGACATTCCTCAACGCCCTTCTCAAGCTCTTCATTACTAGGATTACCTGGAGTGTCTCTGGCGTGGTTATGAGTATGGTCGGCGGGTTCCTGACCTGCCTCCTCCTCTCGCTCTCCGGCGTGTCGCCATGCCTCACAGCCGTCGTTATGCCAAGTTCCCTGGCTATCGCCTGCAACCTCACGTTCACATCCCTATTCAACGCCCTCGCGGGAGTCACGTATATCGCAGCCACACCCCCATCGATTCCCTCCTCAAGTATCCTACTCATTATCGGCAGCATTGCAGCCTCGGTCTTGCCACTACCCGTCGGCGCTATCACGAGCACGTGCCTCCCCTCGAGTATCCTAGGTATGGCCAATGCCTGGATCGGCGTTGGTTCCCCATACCCATACCTCGCCAGCACCTCCACAAGCCTTGCATGCAAATGCCTCTGCCAGAAGCTCATTAATGCGTACCCAAAACCCACGGCCTCACTTAAAATGCCTTCCCTTGCTAGCTAATATCTGGCTCTTTGTCGAAAGTAATTAAAATACTTGGCTGGGGATTCCAATGTCGATGATAATACTGGTGACTGGCGGTGCTAAGGGTGGGACTGGGAAGAGCACGGTAGCCCTAGGCCTATCCGTAATCCTATCACTCAGGGGTGTCGCTCATGAGTTGTTCGACTACTCATGCACCCTTGGTGTTTGTACCGGCGTTTATTACTACCTTGGTGACTTCGTTGATGGTATTAATAGGCTTTCGAGGGTTGTTAGGGTTAGGCAGGGTGAGCCCCCTCAGGATTTTGGTGGTGTTGCGATTGTTGATTTGCCGCCGATGAGTGTGGCTCAGCCTGAGTTTGTTGATTTGTTGGGTAGGGCTGATGCCGTGGTTGTTGTTAGTTCGTACGAGCCTGACTCGGTTGTCTCTGCGGATAGGGTTTTGGAGGCCTTCCCAGGTGAGAGGGTTGTTAGGGTCTGTAATAGGATACCCACGGAGGGCTGTAGGTATTACCTAAAGATAACGCCTGAGAACCCCTTCTTCGTCATTGGTGAGCCCAGTAACTTCAGGACTTTTGGTGCGTTGGTTAATGAGTTGGATTTTGCAGGTGAGGCTAGGGCTGAGAGGGTTAATAGGGAGTTTGTGGTTGGTGGTATAAGGGCGAAGCTGGTTGCGTCATGGGATCCTTACCTAATCCTGGGTGTTGAGGCATTGTCTAAGTGGTACTACGCCGCATTGCCTGGCGTTAGGCCGGTCGAGGATTTGGTCCGTTATGTGAACTCCGTGCTCGGTCCCCAGTACCTGGCTAGGATTGGCTTTGGTGGTAATTCCCTGACGAAGCTTTTACGGGGTGTTAGGCGTTAGTGCGCCGCGCCTGGTGCATCGCGTTTTCCACGTGCAATAATGCTGAAAAGCCTATGTGTTAGAGTTAGCTCATGTCGTTGGCTCTGGTTGTTTGCTCGGTAAATCCCTATGCGGCTGCGGAGAGTGCGGTTAGTAGTTTGGTTGAGAGTACTGTTGATTTCATGGCCTTTGTTGCTGCTGTGCTTGTTGTGTTGACTATAGGTGGTTTGGGTGTTATTGGGTTTTTGGTGCTTATTCAGTCATTAATCGGTTACTCCCTGATTGAGTGGTCGAGTATTAGGAGGATTATTGGTGCCTTGGTTACTATGGGTGTTGTCTTTGGTTTGTTCATGACCGTGTTGCCTGCCGTTCTTAATGCTGTTGGTTTGACGCCGATAGCGAGTGCCGTAAGTTCGTTCATGCAGTTGGTGCTTAAGCACCTGTCCTCGTTGGTTTAGACTTATTCGAGGACCACCTTTATTAAATCGTTGATGTACTTCCTTATTTTCTCGGCGACCTCCAGTTGATTGCTTGCGCCCTCGATGTATGGTATTACTGCGCTCACGTCGTTTGTTTTTATGGTTTCCCTGACCATGTTCATAGCGTATACCAGGTGTTTACCCTTTTGTGCTGGCACTGATTTCCTTATCAAGTCAGCCCTCTCCCTCGTTAGTGGTATTAGGAGTTTGTCGGCTGTGTCTATGGCTGCCCTTATTAGGCCTAGGTTTGTTGTGCTCATTGTGTCTATGACTAGTTTATCGACGCCGTACTTACTCGTTAGTGTCTTCTCGAGTGCCCTTAGGGCTTGTTGCACCTCCTGTGGTGTTACTTCGTAGAGTTGCCTAAGCTCTATGTACTCCCTGTGCCTTATTGGTATTACCAGGTTTTTATCCCTCGTGTACATTGTGTATTTACCTCCGCGTATTGCGTCTATGATGTCCGTCCTTGGGTTTAGCCCGAGGAGTATCGATAATGACCTGTTGTCTGGGCTTAGGTCTAGGTATGCCGTGCCCTTGCTGTTTAGTAGCATGGCTAGGGTTATGGTTGTTTTGCCCACCCCGCCCACGTTTCCGCTTGTTACTGTTATTATTGTCATAGCCTCCTCCTTAGTTCGTCTAGTTTGTTTAGTAGGTTTTCTATTTCGTTTAGTACCTTCAGTATCTCGCTTAGTGTGTTTATGTAGTTTTCGATTGTTGGTTTCATTTGCGTTAGCCTATCTATCTCGTTCTTTAGGCTTGTTATTTCGTTAATCCTCCTGCTTAGCTCCTCCACGTAATTCCTTAAATCCACGACTCCCTGGTTCACCACTACCTGTTGGGTTGGTGGGGCTTGTTGGTTTGTTAATGGTTTGATTCCGAACTCGTCTGAGGTTTCTTCGTCTATGACGAGCTCCTCCTCGATCTCCTCCGTGTCCTGTGGTTTTTTCTTGCCTAGCTTGAACATGGTTTGTTTTGGTGTTTTGGAGTTAATTAGTTTTGCCTCCTTACTGCTTATAAGTGGGTTTGTCTAGTGTTTCTCATGGGTTTGTTCTATAGTAGGTCTGCTGGGCCTGTGGATGGTGAGGTTGTGTTTAGTCGTAGGGTTTCTTTTCATGGTTTCCCCACCATGGTTACGCTGTACAGTACTGTTTGGGGTACGGGTTGTTTTGTGGATGTTGATGATTGTGCGCTGGTTGGTGTTGAGTCCTTTGATTTGTGGTCTTTCATTAGGGATTACCTGCCCAGGGCTAGGGAGTTGGTGATTAGGGGTGGTGGTCAGGATCTTGAGGGGTCTATGTTGAGGGCCCTGGGTGTTGTTGCTGGTGAGTACTTCGGTAGGCGTGGTGTTAGGGTTTCGGGTGATGAGGCTTCATTGTGGGCCTCCCTACTTTATCGCGGGCTTTATAATTACGGTGTTCTCGAGGCACTTCTCCTTGTTGGTGATGATGCTGGTTTGACCGACATCTACGTGGCGCCTAACGCCAGGGTTCACGTTAAGTCCAGCCTCTATGGTGATTGCCTGAGTAATGTCGTGCCCACGGCTGAGGAGGTTGACCTCCTAGTGAGTGTTATTGGTGATAGGACTGGGGCTCATCCGACGTATTACAACCCATCGATAGAGACTTACGATAGGGGTCATAGGCCGATGCTGAGGGTTAGTATTGATTCCTTCGATGTCACTGATAGGGTTAGGGTGAGTATTAGGGTCTTCCCCACGAGGCCCTGGAAGCTTATTGATATGGTTAGGTTGGGTACTGTGGATGCCAGGCTCGCGGCTTACCTTTGGTTAGCCCTCGAGGTTGGTGTCCCGATACTCGTTATTGGGCCCGTTGGTTCTGGGAAGACTAGCCTATCCGCGGCCCTGATGTCCGCCTTGCCCCCGGGCTCTGTGATTGCTAAGGTTGAGGATATTGATGAGGTTGTCCTGCCCCAGGAGTTGGTTGGTGACTTCGCTGGTGGTGTTATTCCGTTGCTTAGTAGGGAGGGTAGGACCACGAGTATTAAGCCCCTGCCCCTCTTCGCTAGGTTGGTTCATGCCCTTAGGGTTGGTGCTGATTATGTGTTTGTTAATGAGGTTAGGAGTGCTGAGGATGCAAGGACTTGGCTCCACGCTATCCTGACCGGGCAGGTTGGTGGCGCGACGACGATGCATGCAAGCGGTGTTGATGAGGCCTTGGCTAGGCTTAGGGATTATGGGGCACCCGTTGACTTGCTTTCGATGGTTGTTGTTTTGATGGGCCGCTTCCCTGAGGGTGATGGTTTGGTTAGGAGGGTTGTGGGTGTTTGGGTCGTTGATGGCGGTAGGCCGATGGAGGTTTGGGGTGGCTCTGTTAATGAGGATGCTCTAATCAGGTTATTAACTAATCGCCTTGGTGACCCTGGCTCAGTCGTTAGGGAGGTTAATGAGAGGGAGGTCTTCCTTAAGCACTACTCCGGCTTCGACATTGATGAGAGGGAGTGGGTTAGGTTGGTCTCCCTGTTCCACAGGGCTAGGGGCTTGGTCATGCCCAGGGAAGCCAAGACCGAGGTTTTCTTTGAGGAGTCCTGACGCTGGCGAGGAGGCCCCTGGCCAATTCCTCAAGGTCCACCGGGTCTGGGTAACTCTCGATGAGCGCCTTCCTGCCCAGATCCAGTGCCTTCCTCAACTCCTCATTGTTGGCACCGAGCGCCTCCAGGTGCTTCCTGAGTATTTCTAATCCCCTATCCACGTATATCCTCACGGCCTCCCCACTCGGCTTCGCACCCTCTGTGCCCAGCCTGGGCCTGCGCATCAACCTCCTTACCCTACTCGCTATTTCCTCATCCTCCTCATCATTAATCCTCCCACGCCTCCACAGTCTCATTGTCGGGTCACCCAGGTGAGTTCTGCGTTTATCTTCTCAAGTATTGATGCCAACTCGTCAATGGCCTTCCTGAATTGGTTGAGCTCTGGGTCCTTTATTAGGTATGGTATTGAGCCGACTCTCCATGCAGCCTCGACGCCTGGATTTCTGAGTATCCTAACCATGTACCTGGCTCCTAGGTCGAAGCCTCCCCTGATGTTGATTAGCTTGTTCATAATCATCACGTACTCCTGCCTCCTACCCTGTGTGATGGTTAGTGCATACTCGAGGAGACTGCCTACCCAGTTTGAACCTCCGGGCTCGTCTGTGGTGACTAGGATTAGTAGGTTCGCGATGTTGATTAGTGATGCCGTGAGGCTTGGGTTTAGGGTTGGGTTTAGTGTGGGTGTGTCTATGAGTACGAAGTTCGGCCTTACCCTGTAGTTGCTTATCCCATTGATTAGTGATGAGAGTCTCGACGTGAGGACTGGGGTGCTTGGTAATGCTCCGTCTGGGTTTATGCCGGATGTTGTGCCTGGGGGTATGACCTTCACGTTGGCGATGGTGTTGTTCTCCATTGTGGCTGTGTGGACCTTGATGGATTTTGTGAAGCCCATTATGTATGTTAGGGCTCCGTTGACACCCGTTGGGTTGCCTATGCCCATGACCTTCGATAGTGTTGCGTTTGGGTCTAGGTCAATTAGCCAGACCCTGTAGCCCCTGATCGCGAGTGCCACCGAGAGACTTGCCGAAATAAGTGTCTTACCTGCGCCACCCTTTTGGCTGATTAATGGTGCAATAATCATATGCTAATCATGCGCTTGCGGTATTAAGTCTTTGCGCCCTCAATGCATTGTCACTATTACGTAGGTCATCACGGTGGGTATTGAGGCGTAGATTCCTGTCACGAAGGAGTCGAGTAAGTAGCCGCTGAAGAAGCTTCCCAGTATGGTCGTTGGTAGGAGGAGGGTGATCGGTATCGTTATCACCGCCACCTGGCTTATCACGAATTTGAAAACCACGAGTAGGGTTATTATGAATGATGTTGAGACCAGGATCGATAGGGCACTAACCCTCCTACTATCCATGAGGGTGTTTATGGTGTGCGTTATTGCGGTCACAGCGACCGTGAGCACGTCAGACCTACCCATGCCCGTCAGGGCTATGGTCCTCACGTACTCATTAATGAAGCCCTCAAGCCAATTACGCCTGTGCTGGATCCATTGGGCCCTGGGCATTGTTGACGCCCTTATCACGGCTTCCACAGCCCTCCTACCCAGTGTGGATAGGTTGGTTAGGTAATCCACGTACCACCGTGTGGTTAGTGCCAGGAATGTGAGGGCCATCGCTAACCATGCGATGGCTATCGAGTGCGTTAGGACGTATGTGGGTACGGCTGGTACTACGGATATGGGCAGGTTCCTAAGGACCTTACCATCGAGACTGAGCAGCCCCGGGTCCAGGTTCCAGCTTAGGGCTAGGGCTATTGGTGCCGCGGTGGCGTAGTTAATAATTAAGTACGGTGCTGGGTTCATGTTCAATGCCTGGCTCATTATCACGATGACCATGGGAGTCATTGCGAGGGTTAGTATTATCAGGATGTCCAGGAGTATGACCAAGTCCCTATAGTCACTGCCCATAGTCCTCAGGTGGTCATCCAGTTCCCTAAGGACGTAGAGTACGGAGACCCCCGGATCAATACCCAACCTCTCGGCGTTGAGCATTGTCTCAATCATCGACGCCAAGCCGCCCCTGACTACCCTGGTGACCTGCTCCCTCATTATTACGGTGGTTCTAATCATGAGTAGCTCGTTTAGGTGGCTGAAGCCTAGCTTTCTCGCTTCATTTATTAATGTCTCGATGACCTGGCTCACGGGTTGTACGAGATAGAGTGGTATTGCCAGGGCAGTTAGTAGTTGCTCCTCAACCCTTAACCTGAACCAAGGCCTTAAGCCCTGGAATTTCATGTGTAGGTTATGGGTGTAATGCTTAAAAGTAATACTGTTATAAAAGAGTTCATGGGTTTGGGAAGTAGGGGTGAGTTGTCGCCCCTGGTTTCTGTGATAATAGCTGTTGTGCTCATAGTCGTGGGTATATCCCTAGTGATGCTGTTCTACCACCGCGCAAAGACACTGGTCAGCAATGCTGCCAGCACTCCCCAGATCGATGTTTCAGCAAGTATCAGCGGCTCAACGGGTGTGGTAACCGTTAACATATATAATGCTGGTACGGAACCGATATACGTGAGCAGCATAGAGGTTTATGGGCCTAATGGGTCGGAGGTACCGTGTACCTGGAGTGGTGTTGGTGCTGAGGTAACTGCTGGTGGTAGTTATGGTGTTGTTGGTAAATGCTCAGGGGTCTCCAGTGGTGTTGTTTATACCGTGCTGGTCACCTTAAATGTAACCGGTGGCTCGTATGTCGAATCCCTCTCTGTAACGTCATCGTGATTGTTGAAAATATTTGTCCCTGAGAGGTAAAAATTATAATGAGCCTAGTGCCTTCTCTAATGCTTCCGTGATCCTGCCTTCGAATAATTCCGTGTCTATGTAGGCGAGTTTTCCGTGTAGTATTGTTGCGGCTATTCCTATGTCGACTTCGAAGCCTTTGAATGGTGTGTATTTTGCCTTTGTTTTGAATTTTGTTGGGTCTATTGTGTGCCTTGCCTTTGTGTTTATTATGGTTAGGTCTGCGCATGAGCCTGGTTTTATGGCCGTATTGAATCCTAGGAATTTCATTGGTCTCTCCTGTATTGCCCTCATCACCGTGCCTATCATCGTTAACCCCTTCCTCCAGAGCGTGAGGAGTAGTGGTGCCGTTGTCTCCAACCCAACAATGCCTGGTGGTGTCTCGTCGTATGGCCTCTCCTTTTCCCACATGGCGTGCGGTGCGTGGTCGCTGGCTACCATGGGTATCTCGCCCCTTATGAACATTGCCAGTAACTCCCTCCTCGTTGCCTCATCCCTCAGTGGTGGGTTTACCTTGCAGTGGCCCGGCTTCTCTGCCCTTGCTAGGCATTCCTCCTGGCTTAGTAGCATGTGGTGTGGTGTTACGTCGAAGGTTACGTCGAGGTTGCTCGATTTGATTGTGTTTATTGATTGTGGCAGTGTTAGGTGTGTTATGTGGACCCTCGTGCCGTACCTATACACGAGCCTTATGACGTTGTGTATGCAGGCAAGCTCTGCCCTCGGGCTCCTGACCTCGCTGTGGTGGTTGAAGTCCCTTGGGCCGCTGTACTGGGCCAGTACTGCGGGGTCCTCGCAGTGCATTATCACTGTCAAACCAGCCCTGGCTGCCTCCCTAAACAGGGCGTCAAGGTATTGGTCTCCGCCGTACTCACCCACCTCCTCTGGAAATACCTCACCAACAGCGTAAGCTCCCTCGCTCTTTGCTTGGCTTAGTACTGTTGGGTCTTGTGGTGCCCCGAGGTAGTGCCTTATGTGTATGTTTGTTTTCCTGCTGAATTCCTCGATTTTTCGTTTTAGTAGGTCTATGGTTTTTATTGGTGGTTTTGTGTTTGGCATGTCGCCAAGTGCCACGAATCCCCCCGCCAGGGCTGCCGCTGTGCCGCTTGCTGCGTCTTCTTTGTATGATAGTTCGAAGTCCCTCAGGTGTACGTGGATGTCGGCTAGGCCCGGTATTAGGGCGTATTGGCTTGGTAGGTCTATGACAACGCTGGCCTCGGTTGGTTTTTCGCCGACGTAGGTTATCTCACTCCCTGCTATACCCACGTAAGCCTCCCTGAGCTCTCCTTTCACGTAGGACCTGGCGTGGATTAATACATCGACAACCATACAATTAATGTTAAGTGTCGTGCTGTATAAGGATTGCGGCTTTGGACTTATGTGTTGTGGAGCTTGGGTTGCCGAACTGTTGGGTTATATTCAATTTCCTTAGGCTTCATGTATAGCCGTGGGTAATAGTTCATGCCGGTTTGGCGCCTTGTGCTAGATTCTTAGGACTTTAATTGTGAAACTGAACGTTTTCGTCTCGCCAAGTCTTATTACGATTAGTCCCAGTCCGTTGTGGTATGCATCGGGTGCACCGCTCATGGGTTCTATGGCGATTGAGCCAGGTATTCCCGTGTAGATTTGCGTGTATGGCATGTTACGCCTCACCATCTTTATGGTTGAGTAGCTTGATTCGAGGGTTACCTCCGCATTGCCTATTAGGAAGCAGTCGTCGAATTCCCTCTTACTCGTGTTGTCTATGTCGTATGGCAGTAGCTCGCCTGTGGGTATTTTGTCACTCATTACGCAAATTCTCACCTCACCATCAACCCTAATCCTCCAGTCAGGGCTTACAATGAAGTATGGGTGAGCACCAACCACAAGCGGTGCGGTCCTAGACCCCGTGTTCCTAATGATTAAGTCCGTCCTGAACTCCCTCTCACCCAACGCGTACTTGACCACGCTCGTTAGTTCGGTTGGGTAGCCCGGGTGATTGAGTACGTGCTTAAATTCAATCTCGCTAGGGCCCAGCTCCAACAGTTCCCACTCGTCATTCAAGACAAGCCCGTGTATCGCATGGCCCTCCTCATTACGTGGGAGCACGTACCTAACGCCCTCAAACTCGTACTCGCCGTCCCTGACCCTGTTCGCGTATGGTATCATGATCGCCATACCTCCCCTCGTCGGCCTCTCCAGGTTGCCGGGCAGTAAAACGTTTTTGCCCGCTATCGACCATTCTGTGACGTAGGCACCCTTACTACTAATGGTGAGGGTTGATTCATTACTTCTAATACTGAATAGTGCCACGTTTCCGTGGTACTATAGCATCCTAATAATTCTTGCTTTATTTTTGTTCAGAATTTAGTTTTAGTTATTGGTTATTTATGTTCGATGCGTGGCGTACCTAACAGCGAGGTACCAATTTAAGATTACCTAATGCACTCGATCGTCACCAATCGATTACGCGGCCTTTAATCGCAATTGTTCATTATGATAATAGCGAATAATCAGTGCGTGATTATTCGAAGACATCCTACTATGCCTTTTAACGAATTACTGCTTAAAGTAATTATGGCAAGGTTGGTTAAACCATAAAGGACGAGATATCGAAGGGTGGCTTGATCCTGTGGCTTTGGCGAGTCTTAATGGCTAGGTTTCGTGGGTTAGTTACGGTGGCGTCTGGTGATAAGTACATTGTTGAGTTCCTTGACTCGATTAGGCTTAGGATTGTTAGGGTTACGTTGTTCACGAGCTACCAGAGAAGGTCTTATCATGAGGAGGTTTACCTGGCTATAAGGGGTAGGGGTCCTGATAAGGCGTGCATAACCATGATTAATCGTGAGACGAACTTGTTGAATTGCGTGAGGGGAAAGGTTATACCGATACTATTCTAGGCGATGAATTCATTGTGTTATTTTTAGGACGTCTCTGAAGAATTTTTCGTAGCCCATGTTCTCTATTGTCTTTACGACCTCCTCACCGCCCTGGTGCACCACCTCGCCCTTGTTCATTACTATTACCTTGGTTGGTTTTACGTAGTGCAGTATCTCTGCATGGTGTGTTGTGACTAGTATTGCTGTTCCTTCCTGGGCTAGTTTGGCTATTGATTTGCCTATCACGGCTATGCCGTCCACGTCGAGCCCCGAGTCCGGTTCGTCTAGCATTGCGACCTTTGGTTTGTACATGAGTAGCTGAAGCATTTCTGCCCTCTTTGATTCTCCACCGCTGAATCCTGCATGAACTCCCCTGCCTAGGTGCTCTGGCCTTAGTCCTAGTTCTGTTGTTAGTTTTGTTAGTTGGGCTAGGGTTTGTGGTGATGGTGGGTCTGTTATGCGCTTGCCCATCTTCTTGTTCAGCATTGCCGTTATAAGCATTGATAGCCTGACCTCGGGTACTGGTGTTGGTGTTTGCAATGCCAGCAGTATACCCTTCTGCACCCTCTCCTCTGGGTATAGGTTCACTATTGACTCTCCATCAAGCCTTATGTCCCCGTTAACCACCCTGTACCTTGGGTGCCCTGCTATTGTTAGGAATAGTGTTGTTTTTCCGCTGCCGTTTGGTCCCATTATGGCTACCACCTCGCCTGACTCGACCGTTAGGTTTACGTTGTTTAGTATCCTCTTTCCATCAACCTCGACCGCCAGGTTTGTGATTTCGAGCTTTGTCATTTCGGTCTTGTTGCTTTTGTGACACTGATTAAAAGCCTTTCGGCAGTGTCTATGTGGGTTATTTAGTGCAATGCTTTAAATCCACATCCCTCATTAATTGCTTGGTGCCTTAATGTCCGGCGCAAAGCTCGATATTGCTAGGGGCGATGTTTCCGGCATACTTGGTGCCGCCAAGCCCATTCCCTGGGAGGTGGCTGTTAGGGGTAAAATAACGAGGGACATGGTTGAGGAGTTGAGTAGGATTAGGGGCGAGCCTGATTGGATGAGGAGACTTAGGCTCAGGGCTCTGGAGATGTTCGAGAGGCAGCCATGGCCCAATTGGTTGCCTATTGAGGGTAGTATAGACCTTGAGTCCCTGGTCCTGTATGCTAAGCCAACCGTGGAGAGGGCTAGGTCCTGGGATGAGCTGCCTAGGGAGTTGAGGGAGTACTACGAGGCCCTCAAGATACCTGAGCTTGAGGCTAAGGTCCTCTCTGGTGTTATTGGGCAGGTTGATTCTGGCGTGACTTACGAGAGTGTCAAGAAAGACCTGGAGAGGGCTGGTGTCGTTGCCATGAGTATGGATGAGGCCGTCAAGAGGTACCCGGACCTCGTGAAGCAGTACTTCGCCAAGGTATTCCCACCGGAGTACAAGTTCGCATCCCTAAACATAGCCCTTTGGGGTGGTGGTGTCTTCGTTTATGTACCTCCCAACACGCATATTAAGTTGCCCCTCGAGTTAGTCATATTGATTAGTAGTGCCGGTGTTGGTCAATTCGAACACTCGCTCATTGTTGTTGGTGAGAATTCGAGTGTTGAGTTTATTGTTGCCTGCGCAGCGCCCGTGTTTACCGGCGTTAGTCTTCATGATGGTATGACTGAGGCGTACATCCATAGGGGCGCGAGGGTTAGGCTTGTGGATTTGAAGAATTGGAGTAGGGGCGTTATTTACTTTGGTAATAATAGGGCGATTATTGAGGAGGAAGCCTCGGTTGATTGGTTAAGTGGTTCCCTGGGTGGTAAGGTGACGATTGTCTACCCAATGAGCGTTCTCAGGGGTGTTGGTTCCAGGGCGACGGTAACGAGTGTCGCCCTGGCAAACGGGCCTACCTGGAAGGAGGAGGGCGCCAAGGTGTTCCATACCGCACCGCACACCTACAGTAAGGTTGTTAGTAAGGGTGTTAGCCTGAATGGTGGGACCTCGGTCTATAGGGGCCTTGTGTATGTTAGGGAGGGCGCGAGGTACGCAAAATCCTCGGTTAGTTGCGAGTCCCTGGTGCTTGATGAGAGGTCTAGGGCGTACACGATACCTCATGAGCAGGTCTTCGAGGTTACGGCTACAGTAACGCATGAGGCGTACACGGGTAGGCTTGGTGAGGATAAGCTGTTTTATTTAAGGAGCCGTGGTTTGAGTGAGGAGGAGGCCCGTAGCCTCGTGGTGCTTGGTTACTTCCATGATGTCATGGTCAACCTGCCCGTCGAGTACGTCTCAGTATTCAATAGGGCCATTGAGCTTGAGCTTTCGAGACTTGGTGGTGTTGGTTAAAGTTCAGAGTTTCCTATCTCCGGGGATTGGTTTTTAAGTAGGTCTCAATGCATGCCTTCGGTGACACTGATGAATAATGAGACGGCAGAGTCGCTGAAGAGTGTTATTGAGAAGGGGTCGATTGAGGAGTTGCTCGGTCCCGAGTTGGAGAAGGTTCCCTGGGAGGCTGTGGTTAGGGGTAGGATTACTAGGGATACTGTTGAGGAGTTGAGTAAGATTAAGGGCGAGCCTGATTGGATGAGGAGACTTAGGCTCAGGGCTCTGGAGATGTTCGAGAAGCTTCCCGAGCCCAAGTGGTTGCCCATTAAGGAGGAGATAGACCTGGAGTCCCTGGTGACCTACGCCAAGCCGAGTATTGAGCGTGCAAAGTCCTGGGACGAGGTGCCTAAGGAGATTAGAAGGTACTACGAAGCCCTGGGACTCCCTGAGCTGGAGGCCAGGGTTTTGGCTGGATTGCTTGGCCAGTTCGATTCCGAGGTTGTCTACCTCCACGTTAAGAAGTACCTCGAGGAGAAGGGCGCCATTGTGACTACGATGGACGAGGCTGTCAAGAGGTACCCGGACCTCGTGAAGCAGTACTTCACCAGGGTATTCCCACCAGGTGAGCATAAGTTCGCAGCACTCCACGTGGCTTTATGGAGTGGTGGCACCTTCGTCTATGTACCGCCCGGTGTGAGGCTTGATATGCCCATAGAGTCCTTCTTCCTAATTGGCACGTCTGGTGAGGGTCAGTTCGAGCACTCGCTCATTGTTGCCGATGAAGGTGCCTCCGTGGAGTGGCTTGAGGGTTGTGCAGCCCCTGTCTATAAGGGATTCAGCTTTCACGATGGCATGGTCGAGGGATTCGCGGCAAAGAATGCCCATTTGAGGATTAATACTATCCAGAATTGGAGTAGGAATATTATCAATTTTAATAATAAGAGGGCTGTGGCGATGGAAAACGCGACGGTCGAGTGGGTTGAGGGTAGCCTCGGTAGTAAGGTTAGTTACACGTACCCAAGCACGGTGCTTAAGGGTGAGGGTGCGAGGACCAGCATAGTAGGGGTTACGATAGCCAACGGGCCGTTCTGGAAGGAGAATGGTGCCAAGGCTTATCACGATGCGCCGAGGACCTCGAGTAAGATTGTGAATAAGAGCGTGAGCATAAACGGCGGTACCGTAGTCTATAGGGGCCTTGTGTATGTTAGGGATGGGGCCAAGTACGCAAAATCCTCGGTATCCTGCGACTCGCTAATACTCGATGACAAGTCCAGGGCTTACACGATACCGCATGACCAAGTCTTTGAGGAGACTGCCACGGTTACCCACGAGGCCTACACCGGGAGGCTTAGTGAGGATAAACTGTTCTACCTGAGGAGCCGTGGTTTTGATGAGGGTACGGCTAGGAGCTTGGTTGTCCTCGGTTTCATACAGGATATCGTGGTTAGGTTGCCAACTGAGTATGCAATGACTTTAAATAGGGTTATTGAGCTCGAGTTTGGTAAGCTGTCAAAGGTCGGCTGAGCGTGTTTACCATGAGCGCCAAGTGGCTTGTTGAGCTTAGGGAGAGGGCTAGGGAGTTGGTGACCAAGATACCGTACCAACAGATAAGGGATTCACCATCAGTCAAGTACTACACGGACTGGAACGCCTTTGAGAGGTGCGCCGACCCAAACCCAGCCATGATAACCAGGGCGGGGCCTGTCTTCGACCTCATAGAGCCTGGGGTGGCTGTTGTTAATGGCTACCTAAGCCTGGGCAAGGTACCAAGCGGCGTTAGGGTCTTGGATCTGGAGGATTTGGGTGATGAGTATGGGAGCCTCGTGTTTAAATCAATAGATATTAATGAGTCCAAGGCCCTGGCTAGGCATGTGGCTAACATGCTCGGTGGCGCCTATGTGGAGATTGCCGAGAGCATCGATGAACCGTTGAGGATTAACGTGAATACGAACACGAATTCGCAAGTCCTGATACCGACCCACTACACAATAGTCGTTAATGATGAGGTTAGGGCTAGTTTGGGCCTCTACATAGTCAATAATGGTGGTTGCCCATCAACGACAACCGAGGTTTACCTGGGTAGGGGTTCTTCGCTGAATTTACTCGTTATCTCGATAGGCGGTTCCACACCTGGATTCACTATGCTTAGGGTTATTACCAACGAGAACTCTAGTGTGGTTGCCAGGTCATTGCTCATTGGTGGCTCCATGAACCACCATAGGGAGGATTACCTGCTCCAGGGTGTTGGATCTAGGCTTAACCATCTTGGTCTTGAGGTTGGTGTTGGTTCGTCGAGGATTGATTACCAGGTTAATGCGATGCACCTGGGTGAGGGTAGCTCAAGCTACTCAAGGGTTCTTGGTGTGGCTAGGGATAAGTCGTTTATAATACATAGGGCCTTGGGTAGGATATTTGAGAAGGCCAGGTGGAGTGACACGAACGTTGAGGGTAAGGTATTCGTACTGAATGAGGGGGCCTATGCAGCCTCCGTGCCGGTCATAATGGTTGATACCGGTGACGTGAACGGAGCCAGGCATAGCGCTGCCGATGCTTCACTCGATGAGGATCAAGTCAATTACCTAAGGTTGAGGGGTTTTGATAGGGATGAGGTTATGGACCTCCTGATACATGAGGTCGTCTCCCAATTCCTCGACTCATTACCTAAGGAATTCCTCGTGGATTCGGAAGCCCTGAGACTCCTCTTAATCAATAAATTAATAATGAAGCATTAATCCCTACGCGTTGCTGTTACGCATACGAAACCATAATCCTCAGCCTCCCCAAGGCTCACTGTTTTAGGCTCCTCGTAGTAATCACCAACACCTCTCGATAATGTGGCGATGACCTCCTCATCGATAACAAAACCTACCTCCCTCAGCATACTCGCAAGCTCCTTAACGGTGTAGAAGTGAGCCGCTGAGTAAAACCTATGCCCTCTGCGACCAAGCTCCATGTAGAACCTCCCATGGCTGCTCTCCCTAGGTACTACGCACGTTATTAATCTACCACCGGGCTTAAGCACCCTGTGAACCTCCCGCAGTGTTTTCTTGGGGTCGTCGAGGAAGCATATTGTGACTATGATGACCACGTAATCGAGGGAGTGGTCCCTAATTGGCATTGATTCACCAATGCCTGCCACAACCATCACGCCCCTATCCCTCGCCAACTCAGCCATACCTAGGGCGGGCTCTAGGCCCATTTGTATGTTAACTTTACTAGCGAAGAATCCGCTTCCAACCCCAACCTCCATGCCGAAGCCCTGTGGTTTAGTCATGGACACGGCCTTAACCTCGGCCTCAGCCACCATTTCGTGCTTCCTGTACCAATGATCATAATCCAGTGCGTATCTGTTGAAGATGCTCACGGTGCTCGTTGTGGTCACCCATAGGTGTCCAGTGCGATTTCAGCCACGTCGTATGCGTACTCGGACATCCTCCTTATGCTCTCAACAATCATCATCAACCTGCCGCCAATCTCCACAGGGAGTCCGCTACTGTATATTTTACCAATGACGTCCATGCTCCTACTCCTCATTTTCAATCTCATATCCAGTGTCTTCACTGCACCCTCAACATCAGTATTTATGAAGGACAGGACTGACCCCCTAAATAGGTCCACAGCCATTGAGCCTAGGTCAGCTATGTCATTCACGATTGGTGACTCAACCAATTTACAGCATAGGGTCTGGGTCTCCCTAACCACCTGGGCTATCCTCCAGGCATGGTCACCAGCCCTCTCTATGGACTTGGCAACCATGAGTGAGTTGACCAACTCCCCAGAATCAACAACCTCCAGCTTGGAGAGGACGGCTTGGTCTATTAAGCCACTCATCACCAACCTCTCAACGAGCAGGTACAACCTATCAACCTCATTATCCCTCTCAATCACATCCTCAGGGTCGCCACCAGAACCTCTGAGGATGTCTATGGCGTCCCTAGCCATTCCTAGGACCACGAGCATCATCCTATTGAGCAATCGCTTAATTGGTATCTCGGGTGTGGGCATTACGAACCTAATCACCAGGTAATCAGCGCCTTCCTCAATGACCTCGGCACCGGATATCCTATCCCTAACCAACCCCTTAACGCTACCCTTAATGCTAACATAGTCACCAAACCTAACCCTAACCTCACTGGCACCCCTTAGGTACTGGGTAATGACCTTCCTAAGCACGTACTCAGGATCATCCCTATCAACACCTATTGAATTATTACCACCCCAAGCCTTCGCGGCGCCACCCATGGGTGCCAGGGCTATGTAATTACCCATAAACCTAAGCAGTACATGCGAGCCAGGTCCTATACCCAGCGCCGTTAGCCACCTCTTGGGTATGGTTATGGATACGGAAGACCTACCAGTGGTTACAACCTTCCTAACCTCCTCCTCAACCACAGGCTAAGGATGTAAAGGGTTAATTAATCTTCTTTCGTCCGTAAAGGAACTATGCTATTGCCCACCGCCTAATCCCAGGGTGTATCAGTAATGATTTAATTAACGCCCCCTATGCACTCTAACCTTAATGGGGTACCTGAGGGTGTTGGTCACTGGTCCTCCTGGTGTTGGTAAGACCACGTTGGTTAGGAGGGTGGCTGATTACGCCAGGGGTTTGGGTCTTAAGGTATTTGGTTTCGTGACCGTGGAGGTTAGGGAGGGTGGTTCTAGGGTTGGTTTTAAGATAATCGACATTAACGGTGGTAAGGAGACTTGGCTTGCCCACGTGTCCCTATTTCGCGGCAACCCAATGGTTGGTAAGTACTACGTAAACACGAGAGCCATGGAGGAGGTTGGGATACCAGCAATTAGGTCTGCTGGACAGGGTTCTTTGCTTATTGTTGATGAGATTGGCAAGATGGAGCTCTTAAGTAGGGATTTCCTAAGGGTTCTTGAGGAGGTCACGCCAAAGGTGCACTTTCTGGGTACGGTATTCACAGCCTACAGGTTCAACCCGGGGGTTAGGGGGTTTGTTGAGCGTTTTGGCTTTAGGGTTGTTGAGTTGAGTAGGGTGAATAGGGATTTGGTTTATGGTGAGATCATTAGGGAGTTGGGTAGGGTGTTGGGTTTGTGAATTTTGTTTAATGATTTGTTTAAATAATACACGCAGTAACACGCCTAAATTAATGGGTTAGGTTTAAATATTGTTTGTAATAGCGACAACCGTGGATAGGCTTAGGATTTTACTGGTTTCAGACTTGCATGGTTCAAGCATGGCCTTTGGTAAGCTATCCAACGCCATAAAATTCTACAAAGCCGACATTGTGGTGCTTGCCGGTGACTTGACGGGTAAGGCCTTGGTACCTATCGTTAGGGAGGATGGATCCTTCAGTGTTACTAATGGTGTTAGTAAGTACTTGGTGAACGTGTTTGGCGATGTTAAGTCGGTCAATGATGGTGAATTGGACAACGTCATTAAGGGCCTCAGGGCTAGGGGTTACTACCCTGTGGTCGTTGATAAGGCTGGCTATGAGGAGTTGGCAAGTAGTAGGGAGAGGGTTAGGGACACATTCATTAAGTTGATGATTGAGGCTCTCGAGGAGGACCTGGGTAAGGTTGAGGCTAGGTATAGGGAGGCTGGTGTTAAGCTACTACTAATGCCTGGCAATGATGATTACCAGGAGATCGCGGATTACGTGAGGAGGAGGGCTTCGGACGTCCTGATACCGATAGATGAGGATGTCGTGGAGATCAACGGCTACCACTTCCTAGGCTTTGGCTACTCAACACCAACACCATGGCACACACCGAGGGAGGTTAGTGAGGAGGATCTTAGGGCTAGGGTCGAGAAGTTGATAGGCAATGTTAATGAATCGAGGCTGGGTAAGCTCATTCTCGTCATTCACGACCCACCAAACAACACCCTAATTGACCAGGCCTACCAGTTGGACAAGGATTTCAAACCCGTGATCCGGGGTGGTGAGGTTCTTAGGACGCATGTGGGCAGTAAATCCGTTAGGGCGTTGATTGAGGAGTACTCGCCGTTAATGGGCCTTCACGGTCATGTTCACGAGTCGCCAGGCGTTGATTATGTAAGGAGTAGGGCCGGTACTAAGGTGCCTGTGGTTAATGCAGGTAGTGAGTATTCTGAGGGTGTGCTTAGGATGGCGTACCTGATAGTTGAGGGTAATAGGTTGAAGAATTACTTCCTACTTAGGGGCTAGGTAGGATTTTTAAGTTGGTAAATACGCAGGTTCGCGTGGAGGTTAACCTGGCATCATTGATCAGGGACCTGGCTGTTAAGGCTGGTTCATTCATTAGGTCTAAGGCTGATGATCCCAGCTATAGGCAGATAATGAGGAGGGGCTCCACCGATGTTTCAAGGAGGGTGGACCTGGAGGCTGAGGAGTTGATCATCAAGGGCATCGAGAATGAGGGTTTGAGGGCGGCTATAATTACTGAGGAGAGGGGTGTTGTTAAGATTGGTGGTGGGGAGCCTGAGTACGAGTTCATAGTTGATCCATTAGATGGCTCCCTCAATTTCGTGTTTAACATACCATTCTACTCAGTATCAATAGCCGCGGGTAGATACCGTGAAAAGATGAGGTTTAGGGATTTGAGCGATGGTGTTGTTTATTACGTACCAAAGAACGCACTCTACTACGGCGGAACCGAGGGATTCCAGGTTAGGGGTGATGAGCTCGGAGACTTAAGTAGTGACATTGACAGGCCCGTGGTCTCCATATACGTGGAACCGGACACAAACGAGAAGGTGCTTTTCGGTCTCAGGGAGTTCTATGATAGGTTTGGTAGGTTTAAGATTAGGAGCCTTGGTTCGGCAAGCCTAGAGGCCGTCATGGCTTCGTTGGGTAGGTTCCTCGCCTTCATGGATATGAGGAACAGGCTTAGGGTCTTTGACATAGCAGGCGCCTATGTCGTCTCAAGGGCAGCCAACGCCTATAGCTATGTATTGGGCGGCAATGAGTTAGGCGAAGAATTAATGAGCACCGAAGTTAGGTATAGTGTGGTTGTTAGTAGGAGGATTGATGTTGTTGATACATTACTTAAGCTGCTGACCTCCCCCTCGCCTTAAAGGCGAGATGCACCTTAGTTTTCATAGGTGTCCACCGAGTTCTGTGAAACTTTTGCTGTTCTCATTGGTTAATTAGGCGGGAGGTCTTATATAGACGTTTACGTGGGTTTGGATGATGAGGATTAGGCTTAACCTCGAGTGCCCCAAATGCGGTGGTTCACTCTTCCTTGAGGAGGACAGTAACAGGGTGGGCATAATCTGTGGTAGGTGTGGTCTTAGGGTTAGTTGGAAGTTGAGAGATGCTGCAAGGAGAGCCTTGAGGAATATTGATGGGTCCCTATTGTTTGATTGGAACTCTGTAATTGATGAACTCTACCTAGAACTTGCCGTTAATACTCAGTAATATGCATTGAATTACTTGGAAAGGTTAATTTAAGCCCGAGGTGTACATTATACGCTTAAACAATAGGTGGTTGTGATTGGCTGAGGAGCTGTCCCAGTTGGATAGGAGGCTTAAGGAGTGGTTTCTCGAATTAGCTGGGATTCTTGGTTGGAGGGTTGATAAGGTTATTGACGCGTATAGGCTCGCCCAGCGCTCGGTGATAATCGATGTTAGGGATGATGGTAGGGAGATTGGTGGTTTGAGACTTAGGGTACCATCAGAGAGTAGGGATACCCATTACTACGTCTCGGTCGGTCCCTACGGGGCCAAGTGCACGTGCGAGGCGTCGGTCATTAGGGGTGAGGTTTGTAAGCACATCATTGCTGGGTTAATAACGTGGAACATGATCAGCGTGATTAAGTACGGCAAATGGCTAGAGCTTAAGGGCATTGAGTGGTTGGGTAATAGAAAGAAGGATAATAATGATTGTGAAAAGCCGTAGCTTGGATGAATGCGTTGGTTATCCATCAACGGTAGAATTATGCCTGTAAACCTACGGTAAATAATTATCCATAGTTATATACATACATATTATTTAGTTTAAACAATATCCTTTATATTATTAATAATTAACCTTTAAATAGTAAAATAAAGCTATTAAACTTACTATGACCTGGGTTAAATCACTGTGGCTTGCGATAATATTGTTGGTAGTGGTTGCGGTTAGTGCCTTGGCAATGTCGATATACGTAGTTCCCATGGCCTTGCCAACACCTCCACCATCCTCGTACATACTCATTAACATAACAGCGCCCAATTACGCCTCCTGGACCATTTATGCCAATGCCTCAACTGGTTGGTACGCATACTATAGTGGCTCTGGTTCCATGTCCTTTGGCCCAGCGTATGCAGGTGGGCCTGGCACGGTGGTAACCTTTAACGTAACATCATTAACCAATTGTCCGTACCCAACAATAATGTATGAACCATCAAATAACATAACCCTGGCAAGTGGTGCTAATTATGAGACCATAACCATAAATTGCGTACCCGAGGTTAACGCCACATTCAATGTGACGAGTGGTGGTGGGGTAATTCTCATTGTCCGACCTCCTCCCTGCCTTGAAAGGGCGTGGGAGGTTTCCTCGCCCAGCCTTCATCGGCTCCTCCGGCTGGGTTCATGGGTTTGCCCCGGGCCGGCATTGCGGGGCTTTCCTCGCTGGCCTTTATTCTCTTCATGGTGAACTGTAGGAGGATTACGATTTCGTATGGAATGATTGGGTTTGATTTATTTTCGTGTTTTCTCCAGTCCATGTTCTTGCTCAGGTTCTTCATGTTCCACCAAAACGCCTTTATCCACGCTTCTGGTGTTGTTTTCCACATCATATTCATCACGGATGCGTAATCCCTATCTACGTAATGCCCCTTTGGGCATTGCAATATGTGCCAATCATTGGTACTCTCAAGCTTCGTAAAGTGCACTGGGCACTCTCTGCTATTTCTGTATGCCGATACACGAAATATCTTGGAGCCGCGTTCCAAAGCCTTATCCCCAACGGCTTTCTCCAAAGCCTTGAACGGTGTTTGTTTAATCCTATGCCTCAACTCGTCTTTCTCAATTCCATCAATCATCGATTCCTGCGGGTTGTTCCCTAACTCTTCAGTTATGATTATTGCAGGTGCTTTTGTCAACTCATTAGCCACATGCCTAACCCTACCAACCTTCCTCTCTTCCTCGCGCAGTCTCTTCACACGCTTCCTGTATTCCCTGGTGTTCGCTATGTTCACGTACTTACCATTCGGTAAGGCAAACTCAGGCTTCAACCTCTCGATAATCGCATTCCTAATCCTTTCATACCTCCTGGCTAGTCTACCAAAATCAGTCCTAATTACGTATAGTTCTGGAATCATGTACTGCCTATTCCAATCAACCACCTTGCCCACGGTGGATGGTAAATCAACCCTACCAACGGCAACTGTGTTCTCGTTTATGTCGAAGGCAACAATCGATTTTGGCTCCTCTTCCTTAGGCTTCAGCTTGAAGATGAATATGGCATACCACTTGTTCGTCTTCCTCTTAATGATTAACGTGCTAGCCAACCTAGCCTCACCAATCAAAACCCTCCACCAGTATTGCCAGAAGCGCTTGTGAGGTCTCAACCAAGTCTCCCTTCTCTCGCCGAGCAGTGATAGGCTAAGCCTAACCGGGGCTATTGATTTAACGAACTGCCCATAACTCCATGCCTTCTCCGTAAACCTAATCGACACAGCCTTAACCTCAGGATAGGGCTTATTCACCAAGCCCTTCCTCCTCCTCTCGATGAATGACTTAGCGATTTGCACTGCCTGTCTAATCGCCTGGATTACTAAGTGAGCATGCAAACCCGGATACTCATCTCTATACTTGCTGTAGAACAACCGCTGGAGTTGATTCGCACTCGTAACATTGTGCTTAACGGCGTATTCGACGACCTCGCGAACGATGTTGAGGTATGCGGTCTCAACGGAGTGGAGTAGCTTGTTGAGCTCCTTAGTGACCTCAAGCTTAACAGCAACAGCCCTACGCAACATCCACAAGAAAGAGTAGCAACCAGACTTAAAAACCACCCACGACAAGAGGAGGCGAGGCTTGGCATTAGCACGCTATCAACGCCTGGCTTCGTAATGGCCCAATCCCTCATCATAAATGGCCCATACATTCAAAGCATGATGCTCCCAATGAACTCCACAGTCCTAGTGATAGCCTGGCCATTCAGTGGTTATACGCTTGAGGGCGTCTACGTCAATGGTGAAGCCATTAACTATACAGAGACGCCTTACGGATCTTTCCATGCAACGATAGTATTGACTACGAATTCAACGGTGAGTATTGAGTTTTCACCGGTAAGTAGTGGTTAGGTTGCGTAATTATCGTATTATTTTAAATTTAAATTGATGCGTTTGTTTTTGTTTGGGTTTTAATTGTATGGAGAGGTTGAGGGAGGTGAGAGACGCCTATGACGTAATATCCAGGGCCTATTCCACGGCTAGGGAGACGGGCGTGCTGGCTCAGAGGTTGCTTGGCGAGGTCGGTGAGTTCCTACGTAGTGCTAAGCCTAGGGTTATCCTCGATATTGGGGCTGGGTCCGGTGGTAATTTGAGGGTTATGAGGAGCTTCTTCGCTGGCTCTCTCTATATTGGTTGCGAGCTGAGTCTGGGCATGATAATGGGTTCTGGCGAGGATATTCCATGGATTAATTGCTCGGGCACGCACTTACCGATTAGGCGTAATTCTGTGGATGTGGTGCTATCACTCGCCGTGCTTCATCACATACCTGGTGACTTGATACTTAACGTGCTCTCCAATGTCTATGATGCACTTAGGATTGGCGGCTTATTCATAGCCACAACCTGGGGTTGCGTCGGTGATGCACTGGATAGGTTGGTCGATAGGGTTGGTGATTGTGAGGGCTATGTGTCGTGGAGTTACGGTCTTGGTGATAGGGTCCTTAGGTACTATAGGCTTTATAGGGAGGGTGAGCTTGGTAGTGAGGTTACCAAGGCTGGCTTCAGGGTTGTTAGGTCTGGTGTTATTTGGGTTGGTCGTTATGCCAATTACTATGTTGTTGCTGTGAAGTAGGTATATAGTCAATATATATGCAATACTTTATAGCAATCATGCCAATACTTATGTAATGTGTTCTCAATATTATGAGTACCAATTAACCCTGGATAAGATAATACGTAGAGCCGCCCAGCTGTACCCAAGCATTGAGGTTGTCTATGCACCACCCGGTGGATCGATAATCAGGTCTAACTACGCCAGGGAGTGGGATAGGGTACAGAGGCTTGGTTCTGTTCTCGAGGAGCTTGGGGTACAGTCTGGCGAGCCTGGGAGGTTTGGTAGTAGGGTTGCGGTTCTCGATTGGAACACGATTAGGCACTATGAACTATACTTCGCGGTACCCATGTACGGCGCCGTACTACACACGGTTAATGTGTTATTATCGCCTGAGGACATAATATACACGATGCTGCAGGCACAGGATGAGGTGTTATTCATTAACGAGGACTTCATACCACTGGCTAGGGTTGCCTCATCACTCGTTAAGAGCATAAAAAAGGTTGTGATAATGAGTGATAAGGCTGAGCATGGGGAGGTTTCGTTTGATGGCGTTGAGGTTTATTGGTATGAGGACCTACTACGTAATGCCAAACCATGCAACTTCCCAGAACTTAACGAGAATGTTGTAGCAACGATGATGTTCACATCAGGAACTACAGGGAGGCCGAAGGGTACATACTTCACCCATAGGCAGCTGGTTCTACACGCAATATCGGTTGCCCTCTCAATAACCGCACCACCAATAAACGCCAGTATCTATGATGTAGCCATGCCCCTCGTACCCATGTTTCACGTCCATGCCTGGGGACTCCCGTACATAGCCACATTGACTGGCATTAAGCAGGTTTACCCAGGGCGTTTTGATTGGGGCCACATACTGAGGGTTATCAACGATGAGGGTGTTACAATCGTTAATGGTGTACCCACCATACTTTATAACCTACTCACGCACCCTGACTCGCCGAAGTACGACCTAAGCAGGCTCAAGTTCATAGCCGGCGGCGCAGCACTACCAAGGGGTTTGCTTGAGGAGGCAGTTAAGCGCGGTGTAACTGTTGTCCAGGGGTTTGGACTCACGGAAACAGCGCCAGTCATACTGCTTAGTATGGAGAAGCCCAACATGAGGGATTGGCCCATGGATAGGAGGAGGGAGTTGTCAGGCCTCAGCGCTGGTTTACCCCTACCGCTCGTTGATGTTAGGATTGTTGATGAGCAGGATAGGGATGTCCCTAGGGATGGTAAGACCATGGGCGAGCTTGTGGTTAGGGCGCCATGGGTCATTAAGGAATATCTTAACGATCCTGAGAAGACTAGGAACGCCTGGCGTAATGGCTGGTTCCACACAGACGATATAGCGGTATGGGATAGTGAGGGTTATATCCAAATCATGGATAGGGCTAAGGACGTGATAAAGAGCGGTGGTGAGTGGATCTCAAGCACGAGGCTTGAGGACCTCATAAGCACGCATCCTGGTGTTGGTGAGGTTGCCGTTATTGGTGTTCCCCATCCCAAGTGGGGTGAGAGGCCCATAGCCATTGTCGTACCAAAGCCTGGGTGGAGTGTAACCGAGAGTGACATCAGGAATCACCTGATGAAGTACGTAGAGCAGGGGCAAATACCGAAGTGGTGGGTACCTGACAAGGTGATAATCATGGAGTCGGAATTACCAAAAACAAGCACGGGAAAAATAGACAAAAAGATACTGAGGGACAGAATTTCCTCACTAGGCGTTTAGGGTATCGATCATGTTAAGTTTAAATCCATGAAACCTCAATAGGTCAAGTGCGTTCTCGATCATTATTTCATCCTTATCATTATCACGAATATTCGTACTACCCTCAACACACTTAATACTCGCAACCAAGTCCCTATACCTTCTGTACGGGTAACCGCTGCCGAAAATCATCCTATCAGCCCCTAGTGAGTTTATTATTGACCTGGCTGAGTCATTATTAAATAGGTAGCAATTGATGTCTGGCGTTACTAGGTAAACATTGTCGTATTTCCTCATAACCCTAGCAACCTCCCTAACCCATAAACTAACCCTTTCCGGTGATGTGCCTAGTCCACTAACTACGATGTTCGGCCTATACTCCTCGAGAACCTTAGATAGGTGGTTGGGTAGCGCGTGTGTGATCAATTTCTCATCAATCTCCCTAGGCATCCCAATATGTATGATGACCAACACCTCATTCTTCTCGGAATACTCCATCAGCTCCCTGAAGGCTGGGCTCTTGGCTGGGTTGAAGAATTGAAGTACTGGAGAAACAAAAACACCCCTAAGGCCTAGGTGACCCATCTCCCAAATCTTCTGCTTAACATACCTACTACCAAAGCTTGGGTTTATGCTGGAGAATGGTATGAAGAACTCGCTCGTACCCTCCTTAAAGACCTCATACCAGAGTTTCATAGGGTCGATCATGTACTCAGGCCACTTACTAACCAGGTCATAAACCTCCCTAACGACTGACTTCGCATCAACAACCACACCCAAATCCCTAGCCAACCTAAACAAGCCGCTGAGGGTTAGGCTAAGCGTTGGATCAACATCTATTGGGTAGAGCACGGAGGCCACGGCACCGGCGCTCTGCAACCTATTCCTTAACCTCCGGAGCTCCGCTGCGGGGTGTGTGTGAAAGTCAATAAAGTTGTATGAAGGCATTTATGACATTATTCTTAACCTCCCATACTTAAATAGTTTATTTAATTATTAATTTGTTTATATCATTGTATATAAGTAAAGATTAGATCGATAATGCTAATTTTAGTAATTGAAAGTTAGGAACCGGTGAACTTCGGCTTCCTCTTCTCGATGAATGCCGTAACGCCCTCGATGAAGTCGTGACTTCTACCCAATTCACCCTGTAGTTTCGCCTCCGTACTTAGGAATTGATCAAGATCCTTGAACAAAGCCTCATTAATGAGCCTTTTCGCGTAGGAATAGGCCTTAAACGGTCCCTGTACCAGCTCGTTGGCGAACCTCAGGGCCTCACCGAGTGGGTCATCGACAACCTTGACAAGACCCATGGCTTCAGCCTCCTCGGCAGAAAACTCACCGCCAATGAGCAGGTACCTAAGCGCCTTGGCGCCAACAAGCCTACTCATCATTAGCGTTAACCCTGTATCGGGTGCTAAGCCAATACCCTGAAACGCCATCACAAACCTAGCACTTTTCGATGCGAAGGCGAAATCGCAGGCAACAGCTAGGCTTATACCCGCACCAGCGGCTACACCATTCACCGCCGCAATAAATAGTTTATCGCTAAATCTAATCTCCCTTAGAATTAGGTGGAATGAATCCCTAAGTTCCTCCTCAAGATTTACATTCTTAAGTTCGTCAGGCCTTAATGAAATGTCGGCTCCCGCTGAAAATGCCCTACCAGCCCCGTTATGACCCCAACCCTTTTCTCGGGATTGCCGTTGAATTTACGTAATGCATCAAGCAACTCAGCCCTGAGATCCTCACTTAATGCGTTCAGTCTTTCTGGCCTATTTAACGTGAATATTGTTATGGAACCCCTTTCATCAATAAGTACGGGCCTGCTCATGGGCAACACCCCCATTACTCAATGGGTACGAACTCGTACGTTAAGTAACCCTCAGGCTCCCTCCTGGCGATCTGGAGCCTAACCCTCATGCCAACCCTTATCTTCCTAGGATCATCGATCCTAAGCCAAGCCAACACATTGAAGCCCTCCTTCATCCTGGCTATTGCAACCACGTAGTCTGGGTAGTGGGAGAACGTTAGTGGTTTCGTGTTTATTACCGTGTACGTCAATAACTCACCTTCACCACCAACCTCTACCCAATCCATATCACTGACCCTACAGTATGGGCAGTCGGCCTGCGGTGGGAAGTAGTACCTACCGCACCTCCTACACCTGGTTGCGTATATCTTCCCCTCCCTTAAACCCTCGAAGAACCTCTTAATCCTCTCAACACTTATTGAGAACCTAATCCTCAACTCCCTAACATCATACCAAAGACTATACTGACCCTTCTCATCAGGTGCTATCGGCATGCCCGTGGCCTTGACAACCTCATTCAACTGCTTAATTGATTGCCTCCAGAATTCCTCGTATTTGGCATCCAGGGACGTACCCATCACCTCTTAGGCTTTGTTTTCGGTCCCCCATCCTTATCGAGTGAATACAGCGTTATGTAGGCATAATGGCCTGTGCCGCCAACATTATGGGACAAGGCCCAGCCAGTGTATACATCGGCCTGCCTATCCCTGGGCTCAACACCCTGCCTCAACTGCTTAGTCATCTCAACGGCCATCGAGACCCCCGTGGCCCCTATTGGGTGGCCCTTGGCCTTAAGGCCTCCGTCCAAGTTCACGGGGATTAAGCCACCCTTGTATGTCTGCCCATCCCTAACCAGTTGTAGCCCCATGCCCCTCTCAACGAATCCCAGGTCCTCGTACGCCATTACCTCGGCTATTGTGAAGCAATCATGAACGTCAGCAACATCGAAGTATTTCCAGGTATCCCTATGTTCAATACCAACCCTCCTAAACGCCTGTTCGGCTGCCTGGTAGGCCGCGTCTAGGCCTATGAAGTCAGGCCTTTTACTAAGGTTTGCGGTACCTGTGGCGACGCCCACGGATCTAATCCAGACAGGCGTATCAGTTATTTTCCTAGCCAAATCCTCACTTACCAATACCACAGCTGCAGCACCGTCGGTTATCGGGCTTGAGTCATACAGCTTTATGGGCCATGCCACATACCTACTCTTGAGACATTGATCAACGGTTATCCGTAAACCATAAAATTGGGCCTTGGGGTTCATCGAACCGTAGTAATGATTCTTAACCGCAACCCTGCAGAAGTCCTCCTCAGTGGCGTTGAACCTATTCATGTACGCTGTCATGTACAGCGCGTAGTAGCCGGGGAATGTGAGCCCGAAGTTCTCGAACTCCCAGAAGTAATTGCCTGCCCTCCCTATGAACTCGACCACGGTGGGCGTTGGCGACTCATACATCTTCTCAACACCTATAGCCATTGCCACATCAGCCATGCCAGACGCGACGGCTAGGTACGCATCATAAACAGCCGCACTACCCGAGGCACAGGCGGCCTCAACCCTCATGGCGCCTCTAGGGTTTAAACCGCAATACTCACCAACAACCACGGCAGGCAACGGCTCAGCGCTCCAGCCACCAATGTTACCGACAACGAAGTATTGCATATCCTTCTGGTCTAGCCTTGCATCATCAAGGGCCTCCTTAACCGCCTCCCAGGCTAACTCCCCTAACGTTGTGTCGGTTCTACGCCCAAACTTTGCGTGCCCAACACCAACAATGGCAACCCCCTCATACCTAAATCACCATTGATCTAATGTAAAGGCCTTAATAACAATCCCCACTCTGTGCATTATTGATCATTCCCTATTGCTAAATATATGACTATATATAGACGACAAACTTAATAATACGGTTTATTGCTTGTCATCGATGTCCCAACAGATAAGGAGGGTGGCTGTTATCGGTGCTGGTACAATGGGCCACGGAATTGCCGAGGTTTCCGCCTTGGCTGGTTACGAGGTAATAATTGTAGATGTATCACAAGACCTTCTCAACAAGGCTCTCGAGAGAATAAAGTGGAGCCTCGATAAACTTGCCGAGAAGGGTACAATAAGTAAGGACAGGGTTGGCGAGGTCATGGGCCGCATAAGGACCTCCCTATCCGTGGCCGAAGCTGTTAGAGGCGCTGACTTAATGATTGAGGCTGTCCCGGAGAAGCTCGACTTGAAGAAGCAGGTCTTTGCCGAGGCTGATGCGAATGCACCGCCTCATGCGATACTAGCCACTAACACGAGCAGTTTACCGATTACGGAGATAGCCAGTGCAACGAAGAGACCGGATAGGGTGGTTGGTATACACTTCTTCAACCCACCAGTTCTGATGCCCCTGGTTGAGGTGATAAGGGGTGCGCAGACCAGTGATGAGGTTGCCAGGAGGGCCTATGACTTTGTCAAGAGCTTGGGGAAGGAGCCAATAATGGTTAATAAGGATGTGCCGGGTTTCGTGGTTAATAGAGTCCTCACAGCGCTTAACTCAGTGACGTGCCTTCTCGTCGCCAATAACCAGTACTCAGTGATCGAGATAGACTCAGCGGTTAAGTACAGGGCAGGCCTACCAATGGGGATATTCGAGCTCCAGGACTTCACGGGTATAGACGTCGGCTACCTAGTCGGCTTAGCCGTGGCCGAGAGGGACCCAATGCTTAGAGTTCCGTGCCCACTACTCGAGGACCTCTACAAGAAGGGTTGGCTTGGCCAGAAGAGTGGACGTGGCTTCTATGAATATAAGGGTGGAGCTTACGGGAGGGCCAACATACCGAGGGAGGCAGGTGAGAAGGTTGATTTGGTGTCCATATTCGCCCCTGCCATAAACATGGCGGCTTGGTTGCTCAGGAATGGCATAGCGTCCAGGGAGGATATCGATAAGGGTGTCAAGCTAGGCCTCGGTTGGCCAAAGGGCGTCTTCGAGTTCGCTGATGAGTTCGGCATTGATAAGGTTGTGGACGCCCTAAACCAGCTGTACTCCAGGTTTAACTACGAGTTATTCAAGCCAGACCCACTATTGACGCAAATGGTTCAGGAGGGTAGGCTTGGCCAGAAGAGTGGTAGGGGGTTTTATGAGTACGGTGCCGCCGGAACCGTGGAGTTTAAGGAAATAATACTAAGGAAGGAGCCACCACTGGCTTGGATAATACTGAATAGGCCACAGAGACTCAATGCCTTAACAATGACCATGCTCGAGGAATTGAGTAGGGCACTTGACATGCTTTGGGATGATAAGGAAGTTAGGGTCGTCATAATAAGGGGGGCTGGCGATAGGGCGTTCTCGGCTGGGGCCGATGTATCATCATTCGCAGGCCCACTCCACACATACTACTTCTTCCTATACAATAGGAGGTTCCAGGAGGCCGTTAGCAAGATTGAGAGGTTTCCAAAGCCTGTGATAGCCGCGATTGATGGCTACACCCTGGGTGGTGGTTTAGAGATTGCAATGACTTGCGACTTTAGAATAGCCACTGAGAGGTCTGAGTTTGGTCAACCCGAGATAGCACTGGGCATATTGCCTGGAGCCGGCGGCACGCAGAGGTTAATCAGGCTTGTTGGTATGGCTAAGGCTAAGGAGTTGATAATGCTTGGCGATAGGATCAAGGCCGATGAGGCGTACAGGATTGGTTTAGTAAATAAGGTTGTGCCTAAGGAGAGGTTTGAGGAGGAGGTTAGGTCATTCGCCATGAGGCTAGCCCAGGGACCGCCAATAGCATTAACCTACGCGAAGTATGCAATAAACTTCGGAACGCAGGTACCGACGGACATAGGGTTAATGCTTGAGGCGGCTTTCTTCAGCATGGCAGTTAATACAAAGGATGCCCAGGAGGGTGTCATGGCGTTCCTGACAAAGAGGAGACCTGAGTTTAAGGGTGAGTGAACTATATAGTATATATAGTAACATTATTTAAAATTAACCTAACTATAAACGGCTGGTTATGTCTGAGGATCCCTACGAACTACTCAAGTCGATGACGGATAAGGCACTACCTAAGTTAACAAGTAAAATAGGTGGTCCTGTTAAGGTCTTTCAGTTCACCGGGGAGGGCTATGAACCATTTTATGTCGAGGTTGGGGGTGGTTCAATAAAGCTCACCAAGGGTTCCCATAGATCACCAACGGCGACAATACAGGTCAATAAGGACAACCTACTGAAGCTAATTAAGGGGCAGTTAGATGCAATGCAGGCGTACTTCTCGGGCATAATCAAGGTGACGGGTAATATAATGGATGCAGCGACCCTGATCGACATAATGAACACAGCACGCTCGGCGTAACGATGTATATAGTTTATAATTATCATTAAAAATCTATACATATTTCCCCATGGCAACTAATTAATATAAATAATAATTACATTTATACCCAGAACCTGGTTATAGGTCCTCATGAGAATTCTAGTAACTGTACCGCTTGCGGATCCTGATGTGGGTCCCATAGCAATGAAGCTACTTAGTGAGGCTGGTGAGGTGGATGTTAGGCCGATGACTACGGAACAGTTAAGGGAGGCTATAGGTGATTACGATGCTGTGATCGTCAGTGTTTGGCATAGGGTCACCAAGGACGTAATCGATGCCGGTAGGAAGCTTAAGGTTATTGGCACCGCATCCGTGGGTGTCGATCACATTGATGTTGATTATGCCGAAAGCAAGGGTATAAGGGTTGTGAGCGCTGCTGGCGCATCAACGTACAGTGTGGCTGAGTTTACGTTTGGTTTACTCTTAATGATGGTTAAGCGAATACCTGAGAACATGGGTAGGGTTAAGGGTGGAGAGTGGGGTTCCCTGTTGACGCCGGGTATTGAGTTGTTCGGTAAGACCTTAGGCATAATAGGGCTTGGCAGGATTGGCTCCTACGTGGCTACCATAGCCAATGCCTTTAGAATGAGGGTTTTGGCTTACGACCCGTTTGTAGATAGGGATAGGTTCATTGAGGTTAACGCCGTTAAGGTCGATAATCTAGATGACTTGCTTAGGCAGTCGGATTTCATAACAATGCATACATCATTAACTAAGGAGAGCAGGGGCTTAATTGGCGCTAGGGAGGTTGGCTTGATGAAGGATGGGGTTTACATAGTGAATACGGCGAGGGGTGAGGTTGTTGATGAGAACGCAATCCTCAATGGTTTGAGGTCGGGTAAGATAGCTGGTTACGCAGCGGATGTGCTTACGGGTGAGCCACCCACTGAGGAGACATCGCCATTGTTGAGGGCGTTCAAGAGGGGTGAGGCCCCCAACCTATTCATAACAAGCCACATAGCTGGTGTAACTAGGGAGTCTGTAAAGAGGTATACGTTGTATGTTGCCCGTGGGGTTAGAGACACATTGATGGCGTATGGAAGGTGACTAGGCATGGTCACCGGTGGAGAGGTCCTTGTTAGATCGTTGATTGAGGAGGGCGTGGATACGGTGTTTGGCTTACCTGGAACTCACGTGCTTGGAATATACGCGGCACTACATGACTATGCCGATAGAGTTAGGCATGTACTTGGTCGTTTTGAACCGAGCATGGGTTTCATGGCTGACGGATACTCAAGGGCTAGCGGTAGAGTTGGTGTCCTCATAGTTACCGCGGGACCTGGCGCCACGGGCCTCGTGACACCGCTTTCACAGGCGTCCGTTGAGGGGGTGCCTATCGTAGCCTTTGCCGGGTTAACACCAATTAAGACTGCAGGTAGAGGTTATTACCACGAGTTTAGGGATGTCAATGCACAACTGAGCATCTTTAAACCATTCACCAAATGGGCTGTCAGGGTTGAGGATGGTAGGGATATGCCCAGGATCGTCTCTAGGGCGTTCAGGATAGCTAGGGAGGGTAGGCCTGGTCCTGTTTATGTGGAGTTGCCGAGGGATATTATCGATAGTGATACAGAGTGGGTTGGTTACACGAGGGAGGAGCCAACCAGGGTTAAGCCTGACCCTGCCGTCGTAGACGCAGTAGCTAGGGACTTGCTCAATGCCGAGAGGCCCGTCATCTACGTCGGTGGTGGTGTGATATCGGCGGAAGCAAGCAACGCCCTAATTAGGGTTGCTGAGGAGCTTGGTGCGCCCGTGGTTACTTCAGTAATGGGTAAGGGCGCCATACCCTTCGATCACCCGTTGCATGGCGGTTTGGCGGCTGGTTATTTCGGCGATACCGTGGCTGTGAAGCTTGTGGAGATGGCTGACGTTGTGTTGGGTGTGGGTACTAGGTTTAGTGAGTTGGGCACTGGGATGTGGTCGTTACCTATTAAGGGCAAGCTGATCCACGTTAATATTGACCCTAACGACATCGGTAGGAATTATAGGACTGACTTAGCCGTGGTTTCGGATGCACTTGAGTTTCTCAATGCACTTTATGAAAGGATTAGGGGTAGGGGTCCAGGTAGGGATAGGGGTATTAAATTGATTGAGAAGGTTAAGGCTGAGGTTGGTAATCAGGAATTGAAGGAATTAGGCTATGACGAATCTAGGATAAATCCGAGCGATTTGGTTAAGGCCCTGGCCAGGGTTATTGATCGTGACATGCGCGAAGGTAAGGCCGTGGTGACATGCGATGCTGGAGGTAACCAGGTGGCGATGTTCGAACTCCCAGTCTACAAACCAAGGACCTACTTCAATCCAGCGGGCTTCACATCACTTGGCTTTGCAGTACCTGCCGCCATTGGCGCCAAAATAGCTAGACCTGAGGCCACTGTGGTGGCTACGACAGGTGATGCTGCATTCTTCATGACCGGCATGGAAATAGCCACGGCGGCTGAATTGAAGTTAAGGGTTGCCTTCGTAATATTCAATGACAGAGCCCAGGGAGTGCTCAAGTTACAGCAGAAATTCCTCTACGGCGGTAAGGTATACGCATCGCATACATACCCGATGGACTTCTGTAAATTCGCTGAATCGCTAGGCATTAATTGTGTCAGGATTGATGATAGGAGGGAGTTAGAGACGGGGCTTGAGAAATGCATCTATGGCTCCAACGGACCTTGCATCGCGGATGTTGTTATAAACCCTGATGCGGTACCTGTACCAATAACCAGGCAATTAATGGCAATATTCAGGAGACGGTGAGTTGTAGTGACGGTAATAGGTTTATTAATTGAATCAAGTTATGAAAGCATAGTATATAACTATTGAGATTGTTTGAATTTTTATGACCTTCAAATATAATTATTCTATCCCCACTTGACTATGGCCCTTGCATGGAGACCCCTTTCCAGGTTTTCATAGGCCTCGTTTATCTGCTCCGGCACGTATGTGTGACTTACAAGCTTCCTAACATCCACCTTTCCCGACGCAACCAATTTTATTATTTCAGGTAAATCAAGCCTAGGTCTATAGCCTAGGCTACCCATTATCCTTACACCGTTTATCACAAATGGTAAAACATTCACCGTGAATGTGGACTTAGGTCCACCCAATCCTGTAACCACTATCGTCCCAGCCCTAGCCACGACCTCCATAGATAATTTGAGATCAGGTTCAGGTCTTGCTTCATGAATCACATCAGCACCATCGGGTAGTACATCCCTAATCCTACTTATTGGATCCTCCTTTGTCGAATTAATAACATGGGTTGCACCGAGCTCCTTCGCCTTCTCTAGCGCGAAGTCCCTAATATCAACGGCGATTATCGGGTAGGCACCCATGGCGCTCGCCAGTTGTATTGCCGATAAACCAACACCGCCGGCGCCAATAACCACAAGACTTGTTCCAGATCCCACACCAGCCTCTCTCAATGCGTGATATGCCGTGCCGTAGGCACAGGCTATTGGGGCTGCATAGTAAATATCAACACCCTTCTCAAGCGGTATAACCGCTATCTCCGGTATTGTAATGTACTCTGCATGACCGCCATTGATACCGACCAGGCCTGGCATCCTACCTGCCGCGGCTGGGCAGTAATTCTCCTTACCGCTTGCGCAGTACTTACATATGCCGTCAGGCACTATCCAGGATACAATGACAGGATCACCCTTCCTGAGGCCCCATGGATTCTTCACATCAGGCCCAAAATCCTCAACCCAACCAGAAATCTCGTGACCGGGTATGAAACCCTCCCTCACAGGCCCAAAATCACCCTTGAATAGGTGTATGTCGCTATGGCATATGCCTGTGGCGGCAACCCTCACAAGTATTTCTCCAGGGCCTGGTTTTGGCGTTGGTACCTCCTTAACTTCCAGGTAAGGCTTACTTGGGCCCTTATATGTTGCAGCCTTCATAAACTTAGAGCGATACCCTGGTTATTTAATCTACCCTATATGATGCATATTTACCAATATATTACACTATATATTCTTCCCAACAATTTTAAAATAAGTAAATGCGATACCAGGTTATGCAAGGAACTTTGTTGGTACTTTCATGGCTGTGTTCGTCATCTTTATTGCAGCTGATGAGAATTGCACTAGTGTTAGGAAGCTACCCTTCTTAACCCTTATTTTCCTAGATAATATTGCACCGACTGGGTCCACCTTACCCTGTATTAGGTCTTTCCATAGTGAGTAATCGGCCTCTAGTATGTAGTCGGCATCGGCCTTACTGGCGTCGATGTAGAACTCGGAGCCCTGACAGGTCCCATTCCTCAACTTAAACTTCATGGCTCCAGCATTCGAAGTGACGCCTGACAGGCCCATTAGCTGGGCGACAGCATTAACCACGGTGCTTGGTACGTTGGTGGCCACAAAGACAACGTCCCAAACCCAATCCTTAGCTGCCTCCCTATATTCAGGGTTTTCATTAAGGGCCTTACAAAACGCCTCAGCCCACTGTGGACTTGGGAATATAAAGCCCTCACTTGACATACATCTCAGAATAACTCATAGCAACATTAAAGAATTCCTCGTATATAAGCTATATACCTTATATGAAAGCGTATTATCTATAAATAGTAATTATACTTAAAATCAAACCTAGTGAATTAATAAGCCATGGAGTATTTAGACTTAGAGCGATTAAGTGATGAGGATGAGTTACTGAGGAGGAATGTACATAGGCTTGCTGAGGAGGTTTTGAGACCAATATCGATAAAACTCGATAGAATGAGCCCCAGAGATCGTATTAGACCGAACTCACCGATATTCGAGGCCATAAGGGAAATGAAGAAACTGGGTCTGCATAGAATCCACCTGCCTAGGGATCGTGGTGGTGTTGGGCTTACGAATTTACAACGATACACAATAGATGAGGAGCTTGGTTGGGGTAGCCTTGGATTGGCTACGTTAATTGGTGTGGATGCTATACCATTTACGGTAGCTGCGATGTTTGGCTCAGAGAGGGTTAGGGAGGAACTTGTTAAGCCATGGTTGGAGGATGTTGAGGGGAGATACATTGGTTGTTGGGGCGTTACTGAGCCTGAGCACGGTAGTGATTACATACTTGCGTTTAGGGATAAGGATGTCGAGTCCTTTGGTAGAGGTAATGTGGTTATTGAGCGTGATGGCGACGAGTGGGTCATCTATGGGCAGAAATCGGCGTGGGTTTCCGCAGCACCAATATGCACACATATGGGCCTTCACGCACAGCTTAAGGATGGTAAGAGCCTTAGGGAGGGCGCGTTCGTCATAGTTCCCCTCAACAAACCGGGCGTTAGGAAGGGAGAGCCCGTGGACATGCTCGGAAATAGGGATTGCCCACAGGGCCCCGTGTTCTTCGATGGAGTACGTGTACCTGAGGATTACGTCATTGCATTATCACCATTCTACGAGGTATTCTCCGACCAACTCCTCAATATAACGAGTGTAAATATGGGCGCCTTCTCAGTGGGCTTGGCCAGGGCTGCCTTTGAGGAGGCTCTCAATTATGCAAAGACCCGTGTACAGGGTGGTAGGCCCATAATTGAGCATAAGAACATTAAGTTGAAGATTTATGAGATGTTCGAGAAGATTGTGACGGCGAGACACTACGTAGTTAAGGCCATGGACTACACATACAATAAATTCTTCCAATTATCCTTCGACGCAGCGCCTAGGTACGCAAGGACTGCGCAGATATACGCTAAGAAGATTGCATTCGAAGTCGTCAACAACGCACTCCAAATATTTGGCGCCTATGGGTTGAGCAGTGAATTCATAATTGAGAAGTTATTTAGGGATGCTAGGGCCCTACTTATTGAGGATGGTACCGTTGAGGCCTTAAGTCTCGATGCTGCCGATGACGTAATTCAAAACTATAAATAATGCCTTACAAACTATATTCACTATATATTGATTAAGAATAAAAAATACCCGCTCTTACTTAAGATATGGTATTGAAGGGTGGTGATAAGGGTTTTGGAATACCACTAAATGCACCCCTATATCCACGCTCAGCCATAATAAGCTATGGTAAGGTTAGGGTTGCCCTGGTCCTCGCAAACATAGACCCCAAGTCCGTAGAGCCGCTATTGCCTGAGGGTGTGGATTTAGCCATGGAGATGGCTGGTTTTTGGGTTGGTGATTATGGGCTGTCCACGGTTGGGGTTTATAGGGAGGCTTTGGTGGCCATACCCGTGAAGACGGGGGACATTTCACTGGCCTACTACATACCGTACATATACGTAACCAACGACGCCGCATTAGCAGCCGGTAGGGAGCTGGCGGGTGCGCCCAAGAAGCTTGGTAGGATCGAGCTCTCAATAAATGATTACGGATTAGTTATTGGCACACTGGATAGGGGCGGTGAGTTAATGAGGGTTGAGATTGCGATAGCCAGTAGGCTTGGGCTTGAGCAGCTCGATGCATTTAAGGCCTTGATACCGAGGGTTGACAACACAATCACATTCCCACTACTATCACTCAGGGTATTACCTCCATTACCCGACGGCACACTTGGCATTGCCCAATTAATACTTTGGTACGCAAAATTCATATTCACACCGAGAGATAACCCACAGTTATGGGCTGGCGAAGCCAGAGTGAAACTTAACGGTATCCCATTTGACCCACTTGACGATATTAAAATCACCCAGGTAATTACAGGCCTTTACCTTGAGGGTGATATGGAGCTCGGCATCACGAGGATGGTTAAAGAATGGAAGCTTTCCTGGTAACTATATAGCCTATATTTATTAAATACTTAAAAGAAATAACTATAAGGTGTAGCATAAATATGAATTTAAGTGAGACACTATTGCTGATCTGGTTTGTCTTATTCATAGTACTTGCAATAATGGTGGAAACAACCTTAAGTGAGGATGGTTTGATGTATATTTATTCACCGAATGTTTATGTCTATGGGATGTCAATAACAAATGGAACTTATAATGGCGAACCTGTGGTCATTATGACTGCCCAAACGCTTAGCATGCCCTTTGGCGAGGTTGTGGTAGGTATGGGCGTTAATTATAATGTAACCATAGGCATGGCATCAGCCACTATGTATAGCATCACGATATATGCCGCAAACATAACGGTCACTGCACCGCTCATAGGAACCATAACAATAACGCCACAGAATGCCCGATCAATCACATCCAAACTTGCGAGTTTATTATCGGAGTTTGTACCGCTACCCCTAACCAATGTTAAGATCTATGCCTATTATGTAAATGCATCCACAATATCCTATAAAGGTATTAATGCGACTATTAGTTAGGAGTTGATTGTTAGGAATTGATAATTTTACAAAGAATTAATTTATAATTATGGAATATATACCATATATATGAGGTAAATTTAAGTATATTATTAAAGTATGCCAAACCAGTATGAACTGGAAACTCCTAACAATAGGGCTTGGGCTCGTGGTTGCGTTGTTAGTTGCTGCGTCTGTTGTTGGTACTGCGGTGAACACGGACATACCTGGCCCGGTTTACATATTCATGCCCACGGCACAATTAAGCAATGTATTAATGTACGGGTGGGTATACTCGACATCAACGCAGCCAGGTGAGTACGCACCAGTCATAGCGCAGAGCGTAGGTAGTGTAAACGCGCCCTCGGGCTTAACGATTTCCAAGACTGTGTATGTCCCGTTGCCAAATCCATTAATGCCGAGCTGCCCAAGCACTACTATTGCGATAACGGCAGAACTAGCAATGAGCAGTGCGCAGCAAAGTAATGTGTTTATGTACGCAACAAACCTAACGTCAACCTCAGGTAGTCTATCAGGTATTACTATAATTGCCTCTAAAGTACCTTACGTTGTTAATCAAACAATAGCAAGTGGTACAATGAACAATTTAGGAATATACGCCTTCTACGTAAGCGTTGGCGGCTTATCATACACTGGCTTAACAGTTAACGTAACGCCAGCGCTAATAGTATGTAGCTCCTCAGGTGTAACTACGTCTAATTTCGTCCCATCATCATGATGATTACAACGACAATATAGATTAAAATCATTTCATTTTTTCTATTTCTTTTTAATCCTTTTACTTCTTACTTATAAAATCTATATATAAGCTGAACTTTAAAGGATAATTGAGTAATTATTACCAATGGACCTCTTTACAAGGTTTGGTCTTGGTCTAGTTAGTATGTGGAGGCGTAAGTACATTGCCTTACCTGCCTCATTTGCGGCGAACCTGTTGGCGTGGCTTTACCTCTGGATGAGGCCTTCGATTTTGGGTTTCTTTTTGGTAATAATTACATTGGCTATTTTCCTAACAATAGTTTTCATTGGTGTTATTCCTGTGGTTATTATTGAGGAGAGCAATTATGATACTAATGTGGTTAAAAGGATGGGGATTGCTACATTCTTTTCCTTAATAATTGTCTACGCCCTGTTCCTATATGTTGGTTCTGTATTCCTGGCGTTCATTAAACCTCCGCCATATCTATTCGTGTTGATGGCACTACTCTTTGCGCTACCCCTGACACCGCTTATTGTTATTGCAGTACTTATACCACCGCTTATTGGGTACTTCATGAGACGTAGGTGGTACTCACTCAGGGGTAGGGTGCCGTTTTGGGGGATTTACCTGGGCTTGCTGTCTGGCATCATGTTGCTACTAATGCCTATTATGTATTTCAGGGTTATTTTCGTAAGCACATCATTAATAAATGCATTCATACTTGGTGGGGTCACTATAATACTTTCCCTGGTGCCGCTGCTGTACCCGAGAACCGAGGCCTGTAGGGTATTGGGCATAGTGATGGTTTTCCTGGGCATACTAATGTGGTTATTGGCGGCTGGTGGTTTAACGTGGGGTTCAATATTGGCGATAATAAGTGGCGCGTACCTATTTGATTGGAGACCGAGACGTTAATTTCTATATAGTGGTGATAATTAAAATGCGCATTTACGCCATGGCGAACAGATTTGTTCGGGTGATAATTCATGAGTTATGACGTTGTGGTGATAGGCTCTGGGGTTGTTGGTTTGTTCGTGGCGTATGAGCTGGCTCAGTACGAGGTTAAGGTTTTGGTTGTTGATAGAAACCCAGAGCCTGGATTTGGCGTTTCTAAGGGTCACGCGGGTGTTATACATGTTGTTCAACCACCGTTCAACTCACTCAGGAGTAAACTTGCCATTGAGGGTGATAGGTACTACGATAATGTGGCGAAAAGGCTTCATGTTAGGCTCCATAGGCTTGGTGCATTATTGGTGGCTGAGAACCTTGGGCATTTAATTGCGCTACCCGCCGTTTGGTTCATCCTCAATCGTGTGTATGGCAGACATGGTTTTAGGGTTAGGCTTGTTGGTTGGCGCGGCTTAAGGAAGATGGAACCCAATGTAAGGGGCCTTGGCGCCGTTTACGTCGATGGTTACGGTGTCATAAACTCCTTCGAATTAGTCTCCCAGCTCTATTACTTCTGCAAGCTTAATGGTGTTGAGTTCCTATTTAATACTGAGGTTAGGGGTGCTAGGGTTTCTAATGATGAAGTCATAGTTATTACTGATAAGGGCGAATACAAAACACACTTTCTAGTTAACGCGGCTGGTCTCTACTCGGCGGATGTTGCCAGGTTCTTCGGTGATAACTATAGGCTCGACTTTGGTAAGGGCGCTATGCTCGTCTTCTGGGGTAAGCATACCAACAACATAGTGGCCCCACTCCAGTTAATGCCTAGTCCCAAGACGAAGGGTGGTGCCATAATACCAACGGTCTTCGGAACAACAATATGGGGACCAAGCCTATCAATCAGCGATAGATGTGATAGGTCCGTGAGTGAGGATGACATTCGCATACTCACGAGGAAGTTCGGCGGCTTATTAAGGTTTAGGGATTACATACCCATAAGGGCTTACGCCGGCGTTAGACCAATACCTGAAGGTGATGATTTCATAATAACCTACAGCAAACAAAGTAAACGTGTGATACACCTGGTTGGTATAGAGTCCCCTGGATTAACAGCAGCGCCCGCAATAGCTAGGAGGGTAATTTCGATGCTTAGGGATGCAGGTCTTGGGTTAAGGGTTAAGGGTAACGTTAGGGAGGTTGAGCCCATGATCCTGATCAAGGACTTAATAAGGTCCGGTAAGGACATCAGTGATGGTGAGGTTTTGTGCCCATGCATGGGCGTTACCAAGGCTGATATTCGTGAGGCAATAAGGCGCGGTGCCAAGACGCTTGACGGTGTTATCTTTAGGACTGGATTGGGTATGGGTGTTTGTCAGGGCATGTGCTTGGGACTGGCGATCAAGGTGGTATCTGAGGAATTGGGCATTAAACCCACGGAGTTGAGGAAGTCGGGTGGTGATTCATGGCTAGTTATACAATAATTGGTGCAGGTATAGCAGGTCTATCCCTGGCTTTCGAGTTAGCTAGGCTTGGCTTTTCTGTAAGGGTTATTGAACATAGGGACTATGCGGGTGGTATAAATTCCATATACCCTGGAATGGGCGAGTTCATAGGAAGTGCCGTTAGGAGTGTCGATATTGAGTATGGTAATTCCGCGGTTTCGATCAACGACACATATTACGAGGTGTGGAAGAACGGTTATAGAGAGCTTGATAACAACGCTATTGTGGCTACGGGATTCCGAACAATGACACCACCAGAGCTGGGTATTTACGGGGATAGACCAGCCGGTATTTATCCATTCCATGCGGTCCTCGATTTACTTCGCTACGGCTTACTGCCTGGAAGAAACATCGTGATCTATGGCGATAATATCTATGCGGCACTACTGGGCAAGTCGCTCCTAGAGAAGGGATGCTCCGTAACCCTTGTATTACCTAACAAACTAGACCTGGGCGGTGCCATTAAGGATGTTAGGGTCTTACGCGGTAGGGTTAAGTACGTTAAGGGGTTGGGGAGAGTCGAGCGAGTACTCGTCAATGAGGAGTGGGTTAATGCGGATACCCTTGTAATATCGATGTTTAAGCCCTACAATCCATTTCCCCGCTTGAGGGCTGTTGGTCAGGCGGTGATTGAGACGTACGACCCAGGTATTGTGATTGAGAGCGGTAGGATATTGGCTGGGGAGCTCGTGGGCAATGAGCATATGTTGATTGATAGTGATGTGCCCGTGTTTCCGGGTAACAGGGTTAGTAGGGATTCACGTAGGGTGATAGTAATGTTAAAGGGTGGTGGTAGGGTTCTGATCAATGATAAGGAGTATGTAATAACTGGTGATGCTGAAGTAATTGAGTTACCTGATACAG
>Ga0080005_136422_pt1 | contig 45660 bp, 42 predicted proteins | sample JossMetagenome_2_FD_69208 | JGI IMG/M metagenome (GOLD analysis project Ga0080005, IMG submission 69208) | Hot spring sediment microbial communities from Joseph's Coat, Yellowstone National Park, USA - JC3_ASED (SPADES assembly) (version 2) | ecosystem: Environmental > Aquatic > Thermal springs >...
CGGTGGCTACGTCTCTAAGCAAGCCCGAGGAGCTGTTCAAGTCGGCCGCAGAGGCCGGCCTCGACGCCGTCTTCGTGATAGACGCCTGGCACGAGTCACACATGCCGCTGGCGAGGCGGTATCTGGAGCTCTGCCGCCGCCACATGCTGGACTGCCGCCTCTCTGAGCAGAAGCCCGCCGAGGTGTACGCAGTGGAGCTCTGCGAGGCTGAGTGCGGAGAAGGATGCGCCGTCGTGACGAGGGACTACGACGCCGTTATAAGGGCCGGGAGATGCGCCGTGTTGATCTTCAGAGGGGGCAAGTTCTGGCGAGCTGTTAGGCATCTGTAGAAACGACGGCGCTGGGACCTCGCCGCATTTCGCCGTCTGCCGAACGAAAAAACACCGGGAACTTTCATATACGGTAGTGGTTAAACCAGTGGGGTTCCCGGCTAGGTATGTGGTTGCTGGAGTTGTGTCTGTGTTGGCTGTGGCTGTGTTTTGGCTTATCTATACGTGGCCTGTCGCGGTTCAGTATCTGCCTAACTTCAAGGTGGAGTACAGCAGGGGAATAGGGAAGGTTCTTCAGCTGGAGGTTGTCGACGAGAGTGGGCGTCCCGTGGTTTTCTGTGCCACTCTCTACGGCTGGCTCCCCAACGGCACCTTTATGAACATCGGCTGGAGGTGCGGAAAAGGCGTGATTAACCTAGACAAAAGACCCCTCGACGAATACGTGAAGCACTACGTGGACATACCGGGAGATGTGGGGATAGTGGTCTTCTTAACATACATAAACGGTACTGAGGGCGACAAACCCGCGTTGGCGAGATACGTGGCGAGCTTCGCCGTGGACCCGAGGGAGACGCCGAAGAGAGATGTGGTGAAGGCCACGATTAAGGTGAAGAGCAGCGGAGCCCCCCAGAGGCAAAACGCCGCGGCTAAGTACTCGCTTCAATGGCCCCCCTCCCAGATAGACGAGAGATGCTACGCGGCAGACTGGTACATGTGCTACTACTGGAAACTCGACTACATCTACGACGCAGGCTACAACATCCAGATCCCAATAGCCGCCATACGCGTATTTTACGATTACTACAAGTACTACTTCCTATTTGTCAGTGCTTATCTCCAAGTATCTGGAAGCAACTACATATATTTCAGGGGTAGTGCCGCGATTAAGTACAAGACCGGGTCGACGGGATACAGTGCCAATATCTACACCATAGTGCTGAGAGAACAGAAGGTGTATCTAGACGTGCAAGTGAATCTTCTATACCCCTCTAGGCCGGTGGTGTTTGCCGCTGGCTTCTATGGCGATTACGCCTTGGCGAGGTATAAGGAGGTGGAGATAAGCCCCTTGTGTCCATCTGGTTGTGAAACTGGCAACACAGCCGACGTGTATCTGGCGAGGCCTGTCTTCCAGAGCGACGGCACCATTAAGCAGTTTGTCGACACAGACTACACGCCAGACGACGAGTACGGGCTGAGTAGATTCTTCATAACAGCAAACAGGTACTGGAGCTACTTAACAGCCAGAGATGACTACTCGTTGTTCCTAGACTCTATCGATGTTGAGAAGAGCGTTAGTGGAACCTATATCTTCTCGGTGGGGATACCCTGGCCTTTCAAGAGCTCTATCGCCGCAGACGGCAAGTTGATGGTGGGCATAGGACAGATACAACTGATGAGGTCGTATGTCGTGGCCGAGGCCACATTGCGTGAGGCCTATGAATCTACAGACGACGTGGTGGGCCGGTATTATACGCCCGGCGTCATGTTCGACGTGGGGAGCTACGACTCGCAGATCGCCTCGCTTCTCGTGGACGTGTACACAGTGCTGCAGTAATAAACCCCCGCCGATTTTTCCCTTAATTTGTATGAGGTTTTTTGGAATGCGGCGACGGATGAGCGCGGCGACCAGAAGCCGCCGGGAGATGCGCCGTGTTGATACAGGGGTGGTAGATTTTGGCGGGCGCAGAGTTTATCTAAATCCGGCTAGGTGGACGTATGGACGTGGTGGTCTACGGTGCGGGAAAGGTCCCTCCCGGCTTCCGCGCGGTGAAGAGCGCGGAGGAACTCCGCCGCTATCTGCACAAAGCGTTCGTCGTGGTAGGCGACGAGAGACTTACAGAGGAGCTGGGCGTTGCGCATTTTACGGAGGAAGAGTGGGGGGATTTTCTGCGATATGCGGGAGTCCACAACTTCTGAGCGCTTCGACTTGTACACGCCGGCGGGTTTTCTGCTGGGCGAGTTCCGGCTGTATAGAACGGTTTCGAAGCGGGGGGTGGAGCACTGGGCCCGCGTCAACATCTACGGCGACCCCTCATCACAATCGCCAGAGGCGCCTTCCCCACCTTCCTCGACGTGTTGAGGGGGCGGAGGCCTCTGGAGGCGCTGGGGAGGGTGGGGGAGTGGATTTGGTGCATGCCGCTGTGCCGCGCCGAGTTTCTGGAAATCCGCAGAGAGCCGTGGGACGCCGTGGTGAAGATATACGCAGAGATGGAGGGCGAAGCCGGCGTCATACGCCGCCTCTACGAGGCGGTGCTGGCGGCAAGAGACCTGAGGCGCATCGAGAGGAGAGTAGGGTTTATCCGCCCCCCGCCGCGTTGAGACATGCCCCCAGGAAGAAAGAGGCTGAAGAGGTTGTGGAGGTTCAGGTGTCTGAGGAGTGTCGGCGCTATGACGGACCTTTGAAGGAGGAGGTTAGGCACCTCTGCGCCGAATACGGCCTAAAGGCCCTCGCCGCAATGAACGTGGTGGAGCTGGCGCAGCTGCTCGACAGAGAGGACGAGCTGGAGAAGGCTGAGGTGGCCCTTGCAAAGATTAGGCAACTGGCCGGCGTGGCGCCGAGGCCGGTTAACGTGCTGGAGGCCCTCAAGGCTCAGCAAGCTCTCCCCGTCCTCAAGACGGGAGTTGCAGAATTCGACGAAAAGACGCCGTGGGGCGGCTTGCGGAGGGGGCTGATATACGGCTTCGCCGGCGAGTTCGGCGCGGGGAAGTCCATGTTTGCGATACAGTGCTCGGTGAAGGCGGCGGCGGAGGGGTGGCGCGCGGTCTACATCGAGACCGAGGGGGCGCTGAACATACAGCTGTTCGAGAGGGTGGCCAAGAGGTTCGGCGCCGACCTCAGCTCGCTGGTGGACAGGCTGACCATAACCCAGGCCACGGACGTCCTCGACGTGAAGGAGATCCTGCTCCAGCTCCTCAAACAGCCCGCTGACTTGGTCGTGATAGACTCCTTCGTGAGCCACGCCCTCAGGGCGCAGTTCCGCGGGAGGGAGAGGCTCGCGGCGCGGCAGCAGTTCCTGGCCTACCTCCTCGACATACTGCGCCGCCTGGCCAGGGTCTACGGCACGGCGTCCATCCTCACGGACCAGGTCATAGACGTGCCGAGCTTCTTCTCCGACAAGAGGCCGGCCGGAGGCAAGTCGTATTTAGACGCTCTGATGGTCGAAGAGACGGCGACCCGCTCCAAGGCCGGCGAGGAGGAGTCGAGGCGCTTCGTGGAGGAGGCTAAGGGGATGGCGCCCGACCTCTCGGAGGTCAAGAAGATACGGCAGACGGTGCCGTGGCTTGCCACGGACGTGTCGTTCATCGGAAAGTGGATAGAGGCCAGCACCGCCCAGCCTTGGCAGGCGGCCTGGTACATCGCCCTCCTCGGCGAGCCGGAGTCGATCAGCGGCAAAGCCGACGTCACTGAGGAGGGCGTCAAGCTCAACGTCAATATGCGCTGGCCCAGAGAGGTCCTCGACCGCATCATCGCCGGGGAGGGAGGGGAGCTGGAGCCTCTCCTCGGCCGCCCGGTCAAGGGCTGGCGGGACCTCGTTGACGCCATAGGCTGGAGCCGGGTCCTTGAAAGGGTCGGGGAGCTGGCCGGCTCGATCAAGCCCTGGATAGGCCCCGAGAGGGCTGACGACGCCGAGAGGGAGGGGCGCGCGAGGAGGATGCTTGGCGAGCTTGCCCTCTTCGCCCACTTCGCCGAGGCGAGGAGGGGGCTGGGCGACGACAGATGGCGTAAGGAGAGGGCCGTGAGGCTGTCGAGGGCCGTGGAGGCGCTGAGCGGCGGGAGGATAAGGGGCGAGTACGCAGATAGGCTGGCCAATCTGATTGTCTATTACGCCGAAAGCCGTAGCAGAGAGACCGAGGAACGCATCGACAAGCTGGCGGGAGAGCTCGCCGGCATCTCTAGGGAGGAGGTCTGGGGCATCGTGGACTTCGCCCTAAACGATATGTACTGCCTCGCTAGGGACTGTGCCGGCGATAGGATCGCCAGGAAGTTCGTCGCCCCGGCCCTCGAGCTCATCATGCTGGACAAGGCGGCGAGGGGCGAGTTCAACAAAAGGGAGGCCCTCCTCCGCTTCGGCGAGATGTACGCCACGGCGATAGCGGGGGACGGCTCCGTGGAGCCGAGGGAGGTTAGGCTGGCCGTAGGGGGTGAGCTTGGCGGAGGGGCCGCGCTTCTGCGCCTTGCTACGTTGCATCTGCTCAACGAGCTCCTGCCCAAGGATCTGAAGTTCGGCGTGCATACGTACACGGGCGAGGGCAGATATTATTACATAACTGCCTACGGCGACGGCGCGGCGAGGTTTATGCGCCTCCTTGCGGTGGCGGCGCCCTCGGCCGGCGGAGGGTACTTAAGCCCGAAGTTCGATGGTTTCGTGGAGGAGGCCCTGGTGGAGGTGCGGCCCGGCGGCATAAGGCTGACCAAGGGCGGACGCGTCGCCGCCGATTTGACCATATCGGAGGGCGGCGTCGAGGTGAAGTACAACATCTATCTGCGCGAAGACGACATCCTGCTTGAATTCCACTCAACGGACCGGGGCCGCGCCGAGCTCTCGGCGCGTCTCCTAAGGCGAGCGGGCGTAGACGCCGAGGCGAAGAAGAGGGAAGGCAAAGACGAGTGGTATGTCTGGGCCACCACCGACAAGCTCGCGGCCGGCCACAAGGAGCTTAGAGATGCCCTCGCCGAGATCGTCAGGGAGGCCGTCGAGAACGGCTGGGTGGACGCCGGCAAGGCGGAGCGCTGGCTGAGGAAGCTGGAGAGGGGCCTCACGCTGAGGGAGGGCCAGCCGAAGTACCTCGTGAGGCTGGCGCGTAGCGGCGCGCTTGAGGTCAGATACATGTCCACGAACCCCGACAGCATAGAGCGCGAGGCCCGGCGGCTTAGGGATATGGGCCTCGTGGAGGGCCGCCATTTCACGGCCAAGATGCCAGAGGGCGGAAAGAAGGGCTACGTCTCGATCCTCAAGAGGGGTCTTGAGCGCGCCGCCTGGCTGTCTATACACGGCTCCGGCGATCGGCAGAGGCCCGCGGCCGAGTTCATAGGCTACATACTGGAGAGGGCGAAGGAGGAGGGCGGCGCCGTCTACGAAAAGGCCTTGGAGGTCGTGGAGGAGGGTAGGGCGAGGGGCTCCCTAAGGCTTGCGGACATCAGGGGGGCTGAGGTCTTCGTCGGGGCAGGAGACACGTGGTGGACGTCCTCGGCGGAGGGGCCCAATTCGATGAGGGGAGGGGCGGCAGGACGTTGCTGAGGATCACAATAACCGCCGAGATCGACGGCGTAAGGCGCGACTACACGATTACCTTCGGCAGGTATGGGAAAGACAACGCGGCCGTGGGCCGCGCCTACATCAGAGAGGAGGGAGACGCCGAGAGGTTCTTCGCCCTCATAAAGGCCCTGACGGGCGAGGAGCCGAGGGGGTACCGCGTAGACGGCAGGATAATTATAAAGTGCGGCTAGGGGCATCTCGATGGCTTCGCCCGCTATGCCGAGCTTGCAGAGGCCATAGAGAGATGGCTGGAGGAGACAAGCCGTCGGTCGGGCGGCTCTGAAGGACAAAGAGCCGATAACGATTAACACAGCTCCTCGAGCCGCCGCGTGATAATAACTTGACAGAGGAGGATCGGTCCCGGCGCCCTCGCTTAACTCCGCAGGCCGGACGCGCCCGATTTCAGCCTCAGCTCCCCCGGAGGCCTCGGACGGCTTCCGGATATGGCAAAACCCTCAGAGGCCGCGTCCGGGCGATGGGGAGGCGACGTCTTGGGATGGGGCTTTGCGCCGCGCGACAACCCTTTGACGGAAAAAATATATTTGGGCAAACCGGGGGCCACGTGAACATATACAATTTCCTCATGAGGGGCATAGAGAGGACTGACCTCGACCCGCTGAAGTTTAGGCAGACCATAAGGCTCGCGTTGCTGGGAGGCGCGGCTCTGGCGGCTCTGGGCGCGTTCTTTACTCTAGTCAACGCGTTTCCGTTGGGACCGCTTTTCCTCGGACTCGGCGTATTCCTCATATTTATGCCCAAGGTTATCATAAGGGTTCGGGCGTCCTCGATAAGGGAGATGCTGAACATGGAGATTCCGTTCCTCACCGTATTGGTGCAGATGACCTTCGCGACCAAGGCGCCTCTGGAGCTGGCCATCCAGCGCATGATGAGGTACAGGGAACTGCCTGGGATAAAGACGCTGGCGGCGGCCGCCTGGAACAACACGAGGATGTTGGGCATGGAGCCGCTGGACGCCTTGAAGCGCGCCGTCGAGAAGCTCGCGCCTCAGAAGCTTATCTACCGCTTTAACTCGCTCTACACGGCGCTTAGGGTCGGCGAGGACATAATAGCCAAGCTCTCGCTGTATATGGACATGGATATGGTTGAGTTCTCCACAGGCATGCAGAGGAGGATGGACTCCCTGGTCTCCGCCATATCGGCGTCCATAGTGGGGCTCGCCATGGTGTCCGTCACGGCGATAGTGGTCGGGCGCGGCAACGCCGGCGTCTTCGTTCTGATGGGCGGGCTCCTGCCGGCGGTCATGGGCGCCGTGATGGGCATGGTCATAAACGTGCCCCTCCTCAAGATGGACTTCAGGCTCTGGCCCCTTATATTCGCCCTGGTGTCCAGCGCCGCCATGATAGTCCTAGGCTTCTTCCTCAACTTCGGCGTGTACACGCCCCTCGCGGCCGCGGCGGTTTCCGCCCTGGGATACTTCGCGACCAAGGAGAGGGTTAACGCCCGCTCCTTCGAAAGGGGGTTCATGGACTTCTCGTACATGGTGCTCGACGAGCTGAAGCGATCCCCCTCTGTCGTAAGGGCCATGGAGAACGCGGTGACCTACGGCAACTTCGGCGACTTCACGCCGCGGGCGGCCTCCATGCTTAACGCCATAAAGTCGGGCATGACTGAGCTGGAGGAGGTAGTCATAAGAGGCATGCAGCCCATAATGGCCGTGGTCGCCAGGATATTCTTCGACATCCACAGGCTCGGCACGCTGCCGCGCTCCACCATAGACCAGCTGCAGAACTTCGTCGCCAAGCTCTTCGACTACAGAGAGCAGCTGAGCAAGGCTCTGGGCATAGTGAGGCTGTTGGCGGTGCTGGGGGCCGCCATGGTGGCGTTCGTCAACGCCTCGATGATCATCATGACCCAGGCCATGGCGGGAGTCGCCGGCGGCGGCCCCGTCCCTGCGGCCGGCCTCGGAGGCGGGGGCATCGGCATGCAGTTCCTCTACCTGGCCTTCGGCATGCTGGCCGTCGGCTACTACTTCCTGTTCGCCAAAGTCAGCTTCTCGACTAGGGGCGGGCTTATATACCTCTCAGTCTTTTACATTTCTATGTTCCTAGTAATTATGGTGACGACCGGCGTGTTGAAGCCGCCCAGCAACCCATCTGCAGGTTGATAGACAGCGGCGCTCCCTCTAGTCAACACCATGGACTTCATCGCGATGGCGATATCGCGTTTTTATAATCTTGTAATTACATAGATCGTAGAAGCGCCCTTCGCCTAAAAGCCGCTCATGTCCCGATCCTCCTCGCCGCGCTCTCGACGCTCCCTCGCGGCCGCGCCTCACAGGATCCGTATGTACTCCTTGGCCTTCGCGAATATCGACCGCTTCTTTGGTCTATACACCTCCCTCACCCCGCCTTCGTGGGGCTCCAGTCGGCTGAACTCCAGCTCAAGCCTCCTGACGTTGACGCCCCCGTCTGCGGAGCAGTAGGCCCAGCCGCCGAATAACGATATACACGCCTCCGACCCGTCCCTAGCGACGTAGGCCTCAACGGAGTACGGGTTCACGAGGCCCACCGGCCTCTGCCCTATCAGCTCAGCCATCCAGGGGTATCTGCGCAGAACCTTGGCTATCCCCACGATCTGCCTCCCCGCGTAGGGCGCCCACCTCCTAAGCCAATCCGCCCCGAACGCGCTTAGCTCCGGCCACTCCTTTAGGAGCCGTTCGACGGGGTCGGCCGGCCCGGGAGGCGGCCCCTTCATAGTGCCCCCGCCCGCGTCCATGCCGTCAACGCTCATGCCCTCATCCTCCTCGCCGCGTTCTTGACGCCCACGACTGTCGCGCCGGCCGCCTCCGCGAGGCGCATCAGCATCCCGTGCTCCTTGTACGTGGCCAGCCACAGGGACGCGGCGGCCAGAACCCAGGGATTTCTGCCCACGACGGCCCTCCTGTTCCCCTCAAGGATCTCCAGCGCCCTCCTCACCACGGGAGCCGGCAGATTCGCCCTAGCCGCCACCATCTTGACGTAGTCCTCAAGGGGAGGCCTCCTGCCCCTGGCCGCCTCGTTAAGCCTCCAGGCCGCCCTTTTGACGGCGGATTTGTCCGCCTTACTGCACCTCAGGAAGTCGCCCAATGGCCGGGGTTCGCCCAGATCCCTAGAGGCGAGCCACAGGGCCGCCTCGGCGACGCGGTGCGGGGCTCCGGCGCACTCCCTGACCCTGCTGACCTCCGCCCCTATGGAGGCGAGTTTCATCTCCTTCCCGTGCAGGCGTCCCTGTAGAAGCTGGCGAGAGCCGCCGGGCGACGTGTCCAGCCCTCACGCCCATCTCGGCCCTGCCCACAGGCCTTGGGGGGCCGCGCGGATCTACGCCCATATGAACTGACGCCTCTACCGCCGCGCCTCCTCCATGCCCTAAAGGGCGACCGCCGCCGTCAGGCTCCGAGGGAACAGGAGGCGGAGGCAAAAAAGGGAGGGTTGAACCTCAGGTCAGCAATTCAGCTCGATTTCTTCCTCTTTCACGCCCAACAACGCCGCCAAGAACTGCCTTATACGTTGAGCGGAAGCGGGTACGATGTACCACTCGTCCAACACGGTCCCCACCGCATAAAATTCGCTCGCATCTACCACGATGATCTCGTCCTCCATCGCCTGACCCACGTACAGGAAGCAGCGCCTCGCCGCCCGCACCCCCGGAATCCTCAATGCCTCCGCCCGACCCATGCCCCTAGGAAAGCCCATCTTTAGTTTTTCTCAAAACAGCTATAATTATAATCAATAATAATGTATTGAGATAAAGATCTCCGGGAGTACGCGGTTTAATACGGCGCATTTCTTTATTGATAAAAAATGTCATAACCTAGAATCCGCGGAGTTTAAGACGCCGAAGATCTAAAAATCACAAATTTTATAGAGACCGCAGGGCGCGCGGGGGGCGGCGGCGCCTACGCCCCCTCATCCGGGGACGGCGTATAGGACGCATGAGCTCGGCGAACTCCCCCACCGTCGCGGGCCTCCGTCCTCCGACGCCGACGGAGCCGCCGCGGCCGCCCGACCGCGAGGTTATGGCGGCTATATATCTATCCCGTGGATTTATATACCGACCTCCGCGCCTCTATAGGGAATACAGGTATAATACAGGAATCTTACGGGAAGCCCGGGCCCACCTATAAAAACCCGCCTTTTCCCTCCGGCGTAAGGTATTTAATGGGGTGCGGGGGGGGGCGTCGTGAGGTACGCGAGGAGGGCGCGGGGCGTGAGGGCCGGCCCCTGCATAGCCGGCCACCCCGTCCCGGAGCACTGGGAGGCCCTCCTCGGCGACCTGGCCAGGGAGATGGTCAGGCGCTTGGGCGCCAAGGACGTGGAGGACGCGGCGCGGCAGATATTCCACTACCCCGCCCTTCTTCACACGGCCGTCTGCAGCCCCCAGATCGCCGTCGAGGGGAGGTACGGCGGGGAGTGGGCGAGGCTCTGCACCGCCGGCGAGGCCCCCATGGGGGCCGGGGTCCGCTTCCCCGAGGCCCCGGCGGACGCCCGCATCCCGCTGGACATCTACCTTGGCCCCTGCGCCCTCTGGTCGCTGAAGACCGGCAACGTCGTGATTAACTGGAGGAAACATGCCCCCGACCTCTACCCGGCATATTCGAGGTGGGACGGGAGGTATCCCCACGCCTACTTCCGCGACGTCTTCCCCGCGGTCGCCTTCGAGGCGGCGGACCAGCTCGGCCTGGTGGGGCTGGCGAACGCCCGCTGTGGGAGGCGGGGGAGGAGGTGCACGGCCGTCGCGGCGTGGGTGTACTGGATACGCCACAGGAGGATGCCGCAGATAGACCAGCAACTGGGCCGCCTCTTGTCCTTTGACTTAGTTTAAGGCTCGCCGTCCACAGATGCGCCGTTTTCGGCGGGTTTGTGTCCGGGCATTGGGGGGTTCTCGCCGTTTGTTTTCAGCGTCTGCGGACGGAGGATTTTGACATATATGTAAACTTGAATCTAGATGTTTAGAGGGAGTTTTCAGCAAGATTTTTAAGGCGTTGCTGACCCGCGTATATGGAGCTTGCGCTTGAGGACATCAAGGCGTCTCTCCGCGGGGCTGGCTGGGAGGAGGAGTGGGGGCCTCCTCCAGCCCCCCACGAGTTCATCGTGAGGAGGGAATACCTGGAGAAGGTCGTGGACGCCGACAGGGCGTGCCTCAAGAGCCGGAGGCCCGTGGTGTACCTCGCCGCAAGCGCCGGGGGCAGGTGGTACGTGGTGAGGCCCGTGCCGCCTACGCCGTACAACTGCCTCCCGGTCACCTTCAAGAAGGCGTTTCCGGACGCGTCGTCGGCTGTGGGCGAGCTGGTGGAGTACGCCATGAAGATATTCAGGTTCTACCCCCGCTGGTTCAAAATAGGCGTCATAAGGGAGGCGGGCCTCTGCAGCTGGCCCGAGTTCCACTTCCTCTGCCAATACGAGGACGTGGCCCCTCCGCTGAGCGCCAGAACCCAGAAAAAGGCCGCAGAGGCCCCCGCGCGGCCGACGGGCGGGCCGGCGGGGACGGGCGGGGCGGGCAAGGCGCGGCCGGGCCGGCGGGCTTCGCACTGCGCCGCGCCGCCGGGGCCCAGGCCTCCGCCGCGCCTCTCCTCCGCCGGCGCCTGCCGTCTTGCCTGTGTCTGCCTGGGCCGTCTTTTCAAGCCTGTAGCCCGGCGCCGTGCCTTCAAAGACAGCCTCTACGCCTAGGTCTAGAGCGGCTCTGCACCTAACGGCGGCCACCTTTCCCTCTTGGTCCACGGCCGCCTCGATCTTCAGCAGAGGCGCTTCGACAACTTCAAGCCTAAGGCCGAAGAGTCGCTCGACGACTTCTGCGAATAGCCTCTTGACTTGGGCGTAGACAGCCGTCGTAATCCTAAACCACTTATCTTCGTCAGGTTGTAACCGCGGCCAGCTCCTCGCTGTTGCGTCTAGCCTCAGCCAGCTCTCTGCTTAATCTCGGCCTCCACCTCCTCAGCCACACGCCGCAACAAGCCCCTAAGAGCCACAAAATCCATAGAGAGGACAGGGGAGAGGTTTAAAACTCCACGGAGGCAGACTATGCCCCAATGTTGAGTATGTATTACACTACACCTTAGCTATGAGCAACTTTCAATACTCATTATACAAGGAGGGTGTTTGTGAAGCAAGGAGGATGCGAAGGTCGGCCCTTGCCGACTGCCCATCCCGGAGCGCTGTAAGACTCTCCTAGGTGAGGAGAAGCTATAGACACCGTCTGCCTCTGTGCCGAAGAGCTTCACGCCTATGTAGAGGTTGCCCACGCGGCCTGGGCACGGCGTCGCGCCACTTCTCGTACACCTCGCGGGGGACCGCGTAGTCTCCCACGACGACCCTCACCGCCTCCGCAGTCTTGGCGAGCTCCTCCAGCGCCTCTGCGTCCACGAAGCTGGTGACGGCGCTAAGGCTCTCAGCGCCTATCTCAGCCAAGCACTTTATCAGCGGCCCGCAGAGGCGGAGCCCGAACTCCAGCCGGAACATACAACCTCCGGCGCGGCCTTATAAAACCGTTGACAGCCGGTTGACGACGTGCGCGTCTCCTCCCGCCCCCGCCAGGGCTCGCGGCTTTCGAGACGCCGCCAGCCGGCTTCTGCGAGATGTAGCAACTCGACAGCGGGAGCGCGTGTTCGCCCCCTAAGCTGTACTGCTAGACTTTTGTTTTCTAATGTTATGCCGCTTCAAGTCATCTAAATATTTATGTTGATGCGTATTTTAGCTTGTGTCTGAGCTTTATGAGCGTGTCGACGTGGAGTTCCTCCACGAAGTCGTAAGGCAGTATTCCGGTTGCGAGGGCGACTACAGCAAGCTGGCGGAGAAGATAGCGCAGTTCAACGGCGAATACACGCTGGTGGCCAAATACGCCGGCCTCTGGCTGAGGAGCAATGGGTGTAAGGTAAAAAACGTGGAGAGTGCTGTGGAGGAGACGAAGAAGGAGCCAAAGCTCTTCCTTGCTCACTACATCTGGCGGGTGTTGCTTCGTAGCAGTGGCGACTTGGCTAGGAAGGCCGCTGTACCGCTCCTCCTCCACGCCTACTTCGGCCCGGTGCCGGAGGGCATGACGTACATCACAAAGGCGGTAAACTACGGAGTCTGGCGTTTCTTAAAGCCGGAGAAGCTGAAAAGCGCCAGCCTGGAGTCCTTGAGGGAGGACGAGCTGGAGCCCATAGCCAAATGGCTAATCCAAAGGCACGAAGACCTCGTGGAGGAGACGCTGAGAGACCTAGCCGGTCTAAACGGCGAGAAGGCTAGAGAGCTCTACAAAAAGGCACTAAGCGACTTAATCAAGGCGCTTGACCGGGCCCGCGACGAAGTACTTAAAGAAGGCGGCAAGATACTCGCCGAGCTTAATGTCCCCGAAGACGACAGGGGAATGGAGAACTCTTTACTGGCCTTTGTCGGCGGGAGACTCGCCGCTATTTTCAAGAGCGGCGAGGTCAGGCATTGCTGGAAGAGGGTGGCCCTAATCATTGGCCACGCACTGGCTGGATATCACGTATTGCCTAGGAGGGAGCAGTTGCCGGAGGATGTCGCAGAGGCTTTGGGAGACGCCTTGGAGACCTGCGCCGTGGATGCGTACTTAACGATAGACGGCGAGATACCGCCGCTTTCAACATACGTAGCACAACTGATGTCCACAAGAGAATTAAACATACTCGCCCCTTACGCAGAAGCTGACATCATAAGAGCCGCGAGGAAATCGGCTGAGGAGCTGTTGGCGAGGTGGAGAGGGAGGGGCGTCAGGTTGGCCGAGGCCTTCTACGCTTTGGGTCTGGCAACGTTGGCCGCCGGGGCTGAGGTGGATGGGGAGATGACCGACCTGTTGCTCTACACAGCGCCTTTTGCGGTGAAAGGGGTTGCCCGTCCGGGAGCTGTGTTCACGATTTTGGCGGCGTTGCGTCCTCTGGGCGAAAAAGCGCCTCATAGATACGTCGTTGCGCTGGCCGCCGCCTCGGAGCTGGAGACGCTGAATCAAGGAACCACATTGTATATCTACCTCGCCTTGCAACAACTCGAAGACCGCCTCCTTGAGACGGAGCGCATCTGGCCTCTAGTGGAGGCTGTCCGCACCTACTCAAACCTGGTGAGAAGATATCCAGAACACATCAAGAGCAGGTGGAAGGGTGCGGCAAATATGTGCAGACTGTACGACGAAGTTAGAAAGCGTTGCGCCGAAGCGGCGCTTGAAAGCGTCCTCTCGGCCCAACGCTTGTTTGATGCCATAGCCAAGGTGTATGTGCTGGCCGCGGCACTACATAGCAACGAACTGGCGCAACATGTGCAAAAGTACTGCGACTTAGGCGACCTCGTAAGAGAGGCCGAGTCCGTGAGGACGACTCTGGAGGAGGCGGCGACCCATCTAGACGAGCTGAGAAAAATCGCGGAAAGCGACGCTGACTTCGCCGAGTGGGTGACAGCGCAGAGCCCCACAGGCGACGCCGGGTTTGTGATCGAGGGATTGAGGACTTGGTTCACGTATGTGCTGGCCAACTATAAGCTAGATCACGCCATTGACGAGAAGGGCGAATTAGACGAGAAGAAGCTGGAAGAGGCGGCAGAAGAGTTCGAAAAAGCGGCAGAGATGCGCAGAAAGCTGAAGCAGTGGGACAACTACCTCATCGCCCGCGGTCGGGCTCTTAGAACCCGCATCCTCGCCGCAAAGAGTTGGGGAGAGCTTCCCGCGATAGCTGAAGGCTTCTGGGATCTGTGGAGGGAGGCGGAGGAACACCGTAAACCAACCGCCTGGGATTTAGAGACGGCGGCCCACATACTCGGCGAGTATCTAGTCTATCTGGCGGCCTCTGACAACAAAGAAGAGGCGGTGAAGTTATTGAAAGAGCGGCAATGGTTGCTGAACTACCGTCCGAAGGTCTCTGTGAATACTCGGCTTATGCTTAGGCTTTTCAGCGTGGGGGAGGGGGCGAGACTGAAAGAGGTTGTGGACGTGTTTGAGTCGTTGATTTTACCGGCGTTTCAGCCGGCTTTATTGATGCTGGTCGGCCGCCTGCAGAGAGACGAAGCCCATAAAGAATGTGGCAAATTATTCAACGCCCAACCATCTGAGGCCGAACTTTGTAATATCATCGTGGCAGCCGCCGCAGGCGATCGGGTAGCCGCCGAGATTTTGAAGTCAGTTATAGAGAAAGTAGCGCCTGAGGCGCGTCCGTTGCTGGGTAAGGCGGATGGGAGGACTCTAGTGGAAGTCTTGGCACCTATGCACTCTCAAGCACAGCTTGTCTTCATGTTGCTGGCGGCTGTGGAGGGCAGGTCCGATGCGGTTAGGCTGCACGGCCTATGGGGCTCTGCGGCGTATGGAGAGCCCCTAGCTCGGCGGCTTTTCCGCGCCGTCTACGAGAACTGCGGCGACCTAAACAGCGAGGAGTGCAGGATGGCTCTGTTGAAGCTATACTACTACCACATCTAGCGGCGCCTTCCGCGGCTGGGCCTTCCCCGAGGCGGTGGGCCCCAAGTCCTCTTGAGTCCTGTTGCTGGCGACATGCACGGCGTATACGCCAAACTGCGTACCAGCAACAGTCCCCGTCTCAAACGCACTCCTCCGCTCACGGAGACGCTTTCTCTCTTTTCCCGACGGCTTGTGGGCGTATTCTCTCCGCCGGCCTTCGTTTTAGCGCTAGGGCGGCGACTCTGCATCTACGCCGCGGCCCCACTCGGAGAGACACTTCATAAAAACCACCAAGTCTCATGTAATACATTATCTATATTGTGTTCGAGGAAATTTTGGGGGAATACGTCTTGCTTCAATTTGTTATAACTAGTTGTATTTTTTAGAGAGTGTCTACTCGGCGTTGTGTATGTTCGTGCGCGTCGGCGCTGAAGGCGGCGAAGCTGGCTACATGCTGTCTGGCGTTGTCAACATACGCGGGGCTATGGCTCGTAGGCCGCGTTTAGATCCGTCGATATTGATCCACCGCGACCCCCGCGCCTGGGTTGAGCCGAGGCACGCAGTCGCCTCGGCGGCTAGACACACCACGCCTCTAGTCGATTGAGATGTACGACTTAGGCATAATCGCGCTGGTGGGCATAGCCGTCTTCGTGATGTTGCCGAGAGGAGACCCCAAGTGGACGCTCCCGGCGTTGATAGGCGCCGTGGCGCTCTTCCTAGTGCCCACAGTGACTATGTTGACCATAGCCTTCTTCACCCCCAAGGGAGAGCTTCCGCCTCTGTTTAAAACTGAACAAGGCGAGTTCTTCCCCTACCCCCTCCCAGACGCCTTGAACCTGCAGAAAGCCTTGGAGAGGAACTACAAGGCCATACACGAGACCTTCGAGGCCCTCCTAACGGCTCAGCAGGTCTCCTTCACCGCCCTCTTCGCCGTGGCGTTTACAGAGACCCTACCCGAAGTAGTTTCAGCTGTGGCGCCGTTGTTCAGCTCTCTAAATTCGCCATGTACTTCTCCAAGGTTAGGGACCCGGTAATGCAAATCGCAATAACGACATACAACGCCGTCACTGCCTTCGTCATGGTTTTCCACTTCCTGGAGTTTATGGCGGGGCTGGCGGTGAAGATAAACGAAGATACGCTCCGCGGACCGTTGCGCCGAACCTTCTAGGCGCCTACGTGGCGCGTGGAGAGCCGTAGGTCGTGGGTTCGAATCCCATCGGGCCCGCCACATCTCTCTGACGAGCTTCGTACGTAGACGTCCGCGCCGCCCTCTGCTCCTCCCGTGTATAGAGAGCCGCACGGGCAACCTTACACTTGGGTCAGGAGATAGACTCAACACCTCTAGCCCCTCCCTCTCACGTTGCCGCTCTCCTCTCCAGCCAGCGTCTGGCTCTCCTATCATCGCCCTGTTTGGGAACATCCCCCTCTGACAATTCCCTTAAGCTTCTCGGACAAAATGGCCAAGACGCCGATGGTGGCGTAGACACGCCGATAGAGAGGAGATCTGGCTGTCTGGCGTGGAACCGAAGGGCCCAGCTAGGTCACTTGAGTAGTGCGAACACGTAGGCGAGAACGAAGAAACCGGCCAAGACTTCGAAGATGTGATCCTGCAAGTACCAGCAGAGGGGTTCATAACATGTAGGCCCAAAGAGGAGGGCTAAGAATAAGACTATCAACGTTATGGTCCCTACAACAGCAACAGCCACCGCCTTTAGGGCGTTGCCCCAGATGGCATGCCTGTTGAGAGCCTCGGCTAGCCTCTTTAGGGCTACGAGCTCCATTATGTAGCCTGCCAGCGTCGCTATGCCGCCCACTAGAAGCCCCGCGAGTTGTATAATAACGCCGATGAACCCGAGATTACCCGCAGACCTAACTTTCTCCTCCATGATATATTTACGCTAGATATTTATAAATTTTGTGATTAACGCGCCGCCGGGCCGCACCGAAGCGATACAAGGCATCAGTGCCTAGCGAGGAGCCGGGGCCTGTTGCCTGAGTTCGCCTATTCTGTTAAGGCGAGTGCCGGCAGGAGGCGTTGTGGCAAACTGGAGACTGCAATACGGTTAGACTGGTAGCGGCGCGGGACAGGCCCCGAGGCTGGCCAATCTAGCTCTTACTAACGACAAGGGGTGAGAGCTCAAGTCATCGGCCTCACTCTCCTTAATATCGAGGTAGAAGCCTAACCTTAAAAAGCAAGAGGGAGGGCTGCATTAGCCTCCTTGCCCTCGTATCCATCAACAGCTACTCGAATTCCCTATAGCCTATTCGGCCTGTCGCCGCCATACGCCGATATTAATCAGCTATTCGCTGTCTGTCGGGGAGCATTACCTAGAGAAAAATTAGGCATCCAAGCAAACCTGCTGGGTTGCTCTGAGGACGTATTTGTTTGGCTAGTCTGGAGAAAATTTTTAACTGGACACGATTCAGAACGCTTAAAAATAGCGAAGAGGGCAAAGATATGCGGGGAGTCTTGCTGGGCCTAGTTCTTGTTTTCTTCATCTCCGCTCCCTTAATCCATGCCACCACTATCGAATATAGCGGCCTCGTTGATATTTACTACCAGTGTGGAGCTTACGTTACTAACTTCGGCACATGTGCAGGAAACTGCTTCGGCTTCATAATGGCTATAGGAGATACCGCGGAGAGGCCGCCCATCCATGTCTACATAGGCAACACGGAGGCCTCTGTCAACTACACGCTCTACCACGTAGACGACCTCTATCAGCCCAACCTGTGGGTCGCAGAGTTTTGGGGAAAGGGATCCGGATCTGTGAGGGTAGAGACCTGGCTTGGCGTTGAGGCATACCTCTTGGTGAACTTCGGGGTGAGGAAGCCCATGTATGTGAAGGTATTGACCCTGCCCTACTTCGCGGGGCGAGGCGAGACCAAACCGTGGGAGGTGCAACTGGGAGCCAGCGGCAACCTATTGGTGTGTACTGTGGGCAAATACGCGGCGAGCGGAGAAGTCTTCTACAACGGCTCGTGGAGACCGGCCTCGGTCTCCACCGGCTGGTACCACTCGGTGGTGTCGGGGAGCGGGAGCGCGGTCAGGCTGTACTGGAGCAACACGCCCGAGTCTGCGATAAAGGTGGCCTACGTCGTCTTGACCACGCCCAAAGGCCCCGACAGAGCCTTTGTAGTCGGGATAGACGGCTTGCCCGTCCCCGCCCAGTTTCTCCGCCTCATGGCCGGGCCGGGCGTGGTTGTGGAGAAAGACGGCGTCGTCTCCTTCTTCGGCACAGGCTACCTCACATACGACGGGAGGCAGATAGAGCTCAGACCCAACGCCACGGTGGTCGTGGAGGGGAGGCGTTGTCTCTATGTGGGGCGGACCTCCACAGGCGAGCCCCTAGATGTGGAAGTCCTCCTCGACGGCAAGCCGGTCGTCTCCGGCAGAGGACAAGTGGAGGCTTTCTGTATCCCCGGCGCCACCCAAGCTAGGTACACCTACCGCATGCAGTACCCCATAACCAACGTGGTCTACACCGTAGAAACTAACGGCAACTACACACTACCCCTCGCCAAGATGGAAATAATTGTGCACGACCTCTATCTAAGACCTGTTAAGGACTATGTAATCGAGACGCCGCCCAATATTTCGCTCACCCTGGTGTTGCCAGACTACAACTATAGGACTACAGTAACCGCGTTTGCAGGAAAACTAGATATATATCCAAATCCATTAAGCTATTTACTACAAATATTACTAAGTATTTTAGGGGAAATAGGAAAAATTAATATGAAAACAACATCGAATTTGTATATATACTATCTATTAATTGGGAGATTTATGCCTTATCCGTTGATTGAGGCATCTATACTTATTTTTCTCATTTATTACATGCGACTTCTGTTTGCCCGAAAAAGTATATATGGACTTGAATTTAGATTACTTAATCCGATCTTATTTATTATTAATGGTATTTTACCATTAGTCTTCATTAATATCTATTCAATTATATATTTTATATTATTTATTTTATTATATATATTCATACGTACAGATATATTTGATAAACTAATATTAAATATTTTTGTACTTTTATTATTTGCATTATCCATCTCAGTACATTCTGGAATGCCTATTTCTTATTTCGTCGCTTGGACGCCTGTGCTGATTCTTTCTTTACATGTAATACTATTTTTTAGATATTTTCGCTTAGTTAGGCATTTTAGTATTAGTGAAATTATCTTAGGTATTATGTATATATTATTATTTATTTTGATATTAGTTATAACCATACCATTGGGCATAAGCGATCTTGTACTGACCCTTGTGTTAACATTACTCCTTCTGCCGGCATCTAGAGTTGCCCACACTTTACATGCGGTTCATTCAAGTTTTCTGTCGAGAAACATAAAAAAGGCCGAAGATAGCTATCGAACATTCTCCGAAAAAGAGCTGCTACGGAAGAAAGTGTCGGAGCTTCTCTGCAGATTAATACACAGCAGAAGGCTTGAAGGCACTACATATTTTGAGATACCTCCCCATAGAATCGAGTTGAATGCGCGTTTTGTAGGGGGCAGAGCCGACCTTAAGAAATTTGAGCTGACCGCCAAAGCCAGGGACTTGGGGATCTCCTACGGCGGTACGGCGGTGATGCAGAAGACAGATATTGGGTGGGCATTGGCCAGCTTACAAGTCGCCGACATGAGCGAATCCTATCTGCCTCCCAGCGGGGGAGAGGGCGCATGTAGCGGAGTTGCGATACAAGTAGCATTCTTCCTCTTGGCGCTTGCGCTTTTTGTTATCAACACATTGGCTGGGTTGTTCTTCGCCGTCGTGCTCACATATATATTTCATAGAACTGTGTGTGAAGGTCTCAGATTAGGATGGCGCAATGTAGTAATTAAATTATTTATATTTATTATCGCACTATCGATTCTTATTATTGTAGCGTGGTTTCTTGCAGGACCATATATGATGGCTATTATCAACATAATTAACTACATTATTAACAATGTTAGACAAATAATTTACCCAGGGAATGTTGCGGCGCTCTCGGGCAGATGGCCGTATATCCTTCTGATATCGTTGATGCTGTTTTATACGCCTATCGTCCATCAAGATAGGCGCTGTCTAGCGCCTTAAAGACGCTCTACTACCAACTTCCCCACCGGGTTTGCTGGGTTGCATAACAAAATCTCTTTCTGGTCTATCTCCACATCCCCTCTGCCTCTGATATCTTCCCCATCAACATAAGTCCCGTTGGTAGATCCGTCGTCTCTTATGAACAACTTGCCGTTAGACGCCCTAAACTTGACGTGGACGCGCGAAATGGTGTCGGGATCTCTCCACGCATAGGCCGCCAGCTCCCTCCGCCCCAGAACAACTTCAGGTCCGGATTCCACAACCTCGGCCACCTTTTCCCGTGCGCCGTCCTTTCTCACTGCGTATATTACGAACCGCAGAGGTCTATGCGCGACGGAGGTTAAAGATGGGGATTGTGCGGTTTGCTGAGGCTGAGCAAATGTCGGCGGGATCGCCGCTCCACATACAGGGCAGTACGGATTGTTGGGGTCGTATTCGAACTCTGCCCCGCAGTTAAAACATCTTACCTTGGGCATGAGGAAAAGGCTATCAAAATTTAAATACTTTAAAGCCGAGCTCAATATGGCAAGTCCTCTTCAGGTGGAGATATACCAAAACCGACGCGCGCTCGCGGCGGGCCAAGAGGGCGATGTGTACATGCTGGCGAAGATAGTCCCCTCGAAGGAGCTGAGGGAGTTCGTTTCTCAGAACCCCCGAAAGGTGCACATGGCTTTCTTGCTCGACGTAAGCGCCTCTATGTGCGGAGAAAAGATCGAGGCGGCAAAGGAGGCCATATTAAGGAGGTTTCGAAACGACTTGCAGGACGACGATATTCTGTCTTTAGTCGTTTTCTCCACTTCTGCGGTAGTTGCGATAAATTCGGCAACAAAGAAGTACGCTGCAACCGAAGTCGAGTCAGTAATAAGGTCGATCGACTGCGGCGGTTCCACGTCTCTATACCAGGCATTGACCATGGCGGTCAATCTTCTCTCTAAGACCCCACCGGGCTATACAAGAGTTATGATTGTCGCCACCGACGGGAGGCCGACAGACGTTGCCGACCCGAACCAAGTGCTCGAACTAACGAAGCTGGCGAGAGAAAAATATAACATAATAACCTTCATATACGGCATCGGAGAGGACTACGACCCAGCCCTCTGCGAAGAGATGGCTAAGATAGGCGGCGGCCGCATGAGGCATGTAAAAGGCGCCAAGGAGATCGAGGGGCTGACGCAGGCGATAGTCTCGGCTATAAAAAACATCGTGATTGAAAAGCCTACCCTCAAGATCGAGACCGAGGTAGGCACTAAGCTAGAGGAGGCCTTTCTCATATATCCCACCCTCAGAGTCTTGGATCCCGGCGCCGCCACGTGGGACGTTGGCGCCGTCTCTGCCCGTGATGTAATAATAGCGAGTTTTAGGGCTACTACATACTCTAAAGATGAAGGGAGGCGGAAAATCGCCACTGTGTCCTTCGGCACAGCCACAAGACCTGTCGAGGTGGAGTTCGTGGCGGCTGTCAGCTCAGATGAGCAAAATCCAGAGGTAAGGCTGTACCACGAGGTCGCCCGCGTCGCCGTGAAGATACTAGAAAAAACGAAACAGGGCCTAAGCGCAGATGAGGAGTTCGCCGCGCTGAACAGGCTTCTCGCTGAGCCCGTTGCCAGAAGCCTCATGGCTAGGGATATATACTTCGCCGCGCTTGCGCAGAGAGTTTTGGGCACGCAAAGCTTGGACGGTAAGACTAGAATCGACAGACTCTCCAACATAGGCGGGTGAGCTCCTGCCAAGCCCCGCTACAGATAGGAGAGGTGGTACTAGGCAGATATGTAATCAGGAGCGTGCTAGGTTGCGGAGGGATGGGCATCGCCTACCTTGCGGAGGACCGCGGCGGCAGAAAAGTGGTAATAAAACAGCCGAATCCCGGCGGCAACGTCCCAATAGACCTCGTTGTAGAGAAGCTTGAGAAAGAGGCGGAATTTCTGAGAGAGATATGGAGCAAATACGGCGGTCATCCCAACATAGTTAAGTTCATCGATTTTGGACACATAGGCGCCACGCCCCTCCTAGTTGAGGAATACGTCGAGGGCGAGAATTTACCCGACTACGTTGTAAAGACTGGCGGACTCGACCCCGACGTGGGATACAACGTCGCGGTGCAACTTGCAGACGCCCTGGCCTTCCTTCATAGAATTGGGAGACTTCACAGGGACTTCGCGCCCGATAACATCATAATCCAGCCCCACAATAACTACAGGGTTGTGTTAATAGATTTCGGCACAGTCAAGAGAGGGAAAGGACAGGGGACACAGGTCACGAAGCCCGGCTTTTCGCCGCCTGAGATAATAAGAGGTGAGTTCTACGAATCCTCCGACGTGTATATGTGGGGTGCTACTGTCTTGAGCATTCTAAAGCCGCTCAATGCACAGCTTGCCACGCTAGCACCGCAACAACGAATAGCGAGATATATTGCCACGGATGGTCGCCTCGTAGATAGTCCCTGCAATCTAGTTGACTGCGGTAAGTACGAAAGAAAGCTCTCGTGGGTGCTATCTAAGGCCCTAGATCCCGACTACCGCAACAGATTCTGGGATGGCGTAGAGCTTAGTAATGCGCTGGTTCAAGAACGCCGCGCCAATCTTTTCTATAAGGACCAGAAATGGGTCTTAGATCCCGGTAAAAAAGCCGCTGTAACGATAGGGAGACGTGCAGATATATCGCTTGACGACCCGTATGGCTATCTCGAGGAGAGGCATGTTGAGATTCAATACGACGAGGGGAGCGATGTATGGCTAATTAGAGACCTAGGTAGCGTAAACGGCACGGCAATCAAGAGATATGGAAATTTCATAGTCGTCTCGCCAGGCTGTAGACGCACGTGTCCGGGCACTCCAAGCAAACCAGTACAGCTTCAAGACGGCGATGAGATAGTGCTAGCGTTCAGCGAGATTTTAAAGTTGCCATATATAACTCTTAAATTCAAGCTAAGCAATGTATAGGGTAGCTGCCAGAAGTAGTGCCGGTAGAAAGATACTTAACGAGGATTCATATTCTGTCTGTAGACTTGAGCTTAACGGCCGCTACGGGCTAATCGCCGCCGTCGCCGACGGAGTAAGTACGCTTAATATTGGTGATGTGGCTAGCCGAGTCGCTATTGCGACGTTTACCGCAAGAGTCGTTGAGCGTTTGTTTGCAGGCGCGTCGCTTATTTATGATGATGCACTTATCGCCGAAATTCTCCGCGATGCCGTGAATTACGCAAATAGTGTCGTTTTAGACAGCGTTATGGGCGGTGGGACTACCCTCGCGGGCGTCGTCGTGTTGGAAGATAATGCCTACGTGGTGAACGTGGGGGATTCCCGCCTTTACCTATTCGGGGATGGGGAGTTTCACCAAATAACCCGAGATCATTCAGTGGCTTGGAGCGAGCTGGAGAGGGAGATCCGCAGACTGGCGGCGATGGACTTTAAAGAGCGTGCGGAACGCAAGAGAAAAATCGTCGTCGAGCATCCCCAAGCGCATACCATAACAAACCTAGTGGGATACTACGGGAGGGTGGAGCCAATCGATGTCTTCAAGTTGAGACTCTACGAAGGTGACGGTTTATTGTTAGCAACAGACGGTGTAACTGACGTCCTAGACGACTACGAAATATGGCAAATAATTACTGAGGAAGGAGATGAGAACAAAATTGTTGATAGATTGGTTTCATATGCTATGGAAAGAGGCAGTAAAGACAATATAACTGCTCTCATTATAAAGAAATAAGGACTCTCTGCAATAGAGGAAAATGATTTCAGCAATTTATAGAACCCATCTTTTTCTTTAATATTAGCTCCAATTCTCTTTTTGCATCTCCTTTAGCTAAATCGTAAGGCGTCCTACGCCAGATATCTCTTGCGCAGATATCCGCGTCGTACTGGAGTAGAAGCCTAACGATTACTCCGTAGCCTTTAAATGCCGCTATATGTAACGGCGTCTGGCCTCTCTTATCTGTTGCATTAGGATTGGCGTTGTGCTCTAGGAGCTTTGCCACAACATCTACGACGCCCGCCGCGGCAGCTTTATGTAACGGCATCCAGCCGTCGATGTTAGGTATATTGGGATCCCCCTTCTCTAAAAGAAGGTCGATCATCCTAAGGACGTTCTTTAAATCGGCGCTTATCTCTCCCCTATTAACCTTCTCGATCATCACCACTGCATGATATAGCGGTGTCCAGCCTTTCCGCGTCCCTCTCACGTTCGGATCGGCGCCGTATTGTAAAAGAAGCTCCACAAGATCGGGGCGTATTTTCTCAACGGCGTAGTGCAACGGCGTGTTTCCTATACTATCTATTGCGTCTGGCGCCGCGCCTTTTCTCAGCAGGTGATCGGCCACTTCGTGGTGGCCATACCACACAGCATAGTGGAGCGGGGTGCGACCCTTCTTGTCTCTGGCATTTACGTCGGCGCCAGCTTGAATGAGCAAATCTGCACACTCCCGACATCCTACCTCTGCCGCGATGTGAAGCGCGGTTCTGCCGAAATTATCCACTTCGTTAGGGTTACCGCCTTTACTCAAGAATAAATTAAGTAAGCTCAGATTTTGATCCTTCACGGCGTCATGAAGCGGGGGTAGTCGCACGCGGACGTTCCGGCCGACAGCTGTATTACGAACTTTGACGCGTTGAGCCCCACGTGGCCTGTCTCTATATTCCCTTACAAGAAGTCTCGCGAGTTCCTCATTCGTTGTGAGATCTATCGGGGTTTTGCGTGCCGCATCTCTTATTCCAGGGTTGGCGCGGTAGCGCAACAACAGTTGCGCAATCTCGATGTTGTTGTTTAATGCCGCGATATGAAGCGGGGTCCTTCCCTCCTTGTTCTGCGCATTAGAATTGGCTCTATTTTTTAGAAGAAACTCCGCGACATGCTTGTGGCCCCTCATCACGGCGTAGTGCAACGGGGTATTCCCATCTCTATCCGGTGCATTCACATCAGCCCTATATCTAATAAGGAGGTCCACGAGCTCCATGTCGCCGTACTCGGCGGCCATATGTAGGGGCGTCCTTCCACGCGATTCGTCCCTGTCGTTGGGATCCGCCCCCCTTTCTAGCAACAACTTTACAATGTCGAGACGCCTACGCCTCCCCGCCGGATCTCTCTCTTGCGCCGCATAATGCACGGCATAGTGCAGAGGAGAAAAGCCATCCTTGCGCCGTTGTGACGCCTTTATACTCCTCTCCAAGATATCTCTGACCTTCTCAACTTCGCCGTTAGTAATCGCATCGAAGATGTTAGAACCGAGAAACCACATTTACTAAACTCATTCAATCCTTATAAATTTTGAGTCTTTATAAGTTTCGGGAGTTGATGATCCACAGATTTGTTTATATAATCTTTTTCTAAATATAATATATAAATTATGATAACTATTACTAAAATATTTATAAAATAACCTAAGTTTAAGGAAATTACTGAATTTATTGGCAACATAGTGACGTAGAGACGGTCTCGATACCGCGATGTGGCGACCTACATCTCCATGGATCCTGCACTTGTCGCATTTCAATCATCGATATTAGCAGTAGAGTACTAACGAGATATACTATCAGCTATGCTAATATTAAATACCAGCATTTCTAAAAACTATGAAACTTGCAACCATCTATGGTTTTCGATTGATCCATGTGTTAAAAATTTTCGGAAGTAGTTGCCTGGAGTTTCTTGGTTATCGATTTCAGAGCGCTATAAGCTAGCACATGACCTACTACCGAAAACACGCCCAAGATTAGAAAAATAGAGGCGACCGCCTCTGGGACGTATATAATACTTGCGGCTAAGAATCGCCAATCTCTACATATCTTATATAGCCTAAAGGCGGTTAAGGTAAGACCTAGGAGAATGCCTACGGGAAGCAAAAATATGGAATACATATATGTGTAAATGCCTGCGGCAATTACATAACCTAGAAAGAGAATAATGATTCCATTATAGCATGTTTTGAACCTCTTATCTATTTTACTAAGTTCTTTTAAAGCTACGCGGAGATATTTTGAGATTGCGAATACCGCTATTACAGAACCGAGACCTAGAAGTGGGGTAAACCACCACCAAAATATAGATATTGCGCTTGATATGACGAGATATTTGAAGCCACGTGAAAGAAGATTCCAAACTTCCGGCTGGATTCTCTCCATATCTTTAGCGAAATTAGTATTTTTTAAACTTTTAAGCTAAGACCCTCTTTTTGCAATATGATATGGTCACGCTAGGAATGGCGTTAAAATTCAAAAACACCTCGTCGTAGCTGTTTTATGGCGGAGGAGGAGTTCCGCCACATCTTGACCCCCGGGGGATGGGCTTTCTGGCGTTTCTCGGCGCCTGCGCCTCCTGCCGATACGGAACTCCCGAAGGCGGAGAGGGCGCCGCCGATCGACGAGATGCCGCCGTCGTGGACTTGTATCCTCTTATGGCCTTCTGTTAGTTTGCCTATGTATAGAGCTATGGATGTAGGTTTACATGCAAAAACTCTATCTACATCTATAACTTCTGTATGTTTAACATATGGGACTGAGCCCTCTGAAGGCACATGGTTTACGCTGGAGCTACAGACGAGAGCTTATCACCTTGCGATACTGCCGGACAGCGTTGCGGCCACGCCTCTATCCCAGTTTTCGCACCGCCTATATATTATCTGTGAAACCGAGGCTTGCGATCTTTCGCCGCTTTTCGCGCTCAGCAACCCCCTGGACTTCCCCGAACCCGCCTCACGTGTGGTAAGGACGTATTTCATTGGGTCTGAGCCTGATGGGCGTTGGATACCTGGTTGCGATTTCGTGCAATGCGATGATATAATAACACATAGCGAGTTCGAGCAGTCTTACGCACGTGGCGCTTTAGATATTCTGGCAGACCCAGAGAGGTTAAATGTGCTCTTTAGACTTATCTACGACCAGTCTCAAAAGACGCGCGAAGAGGGGTTTAAACGGGGTCTCTGGACCGTTAAGCCGGGTGCGCCGCCCGGCGATATGTGGCCCGCGATGCAAGACGCCGTTAAGCGCCGCGATTTAGATCAGCTCAAGGACCTCATAGGGCTTGCGGAGCAGGGGCAACCAGCAAAACGAGGACAATTCACCATCACAGCATCTATAGCTTTGTTGTATGTGGCCCACCTCCTACCCTTTGAACGTATCAAGGAATTATTAAGGCTCAAACTGAGATAAGCACCCTCTAACCCTAACAGCTTAAAGCCGATCCTGGCATCTCAATATTTCAACTATCACTTAGCTAATCATATACATATGTTGTATTGTACTTCGGCACTAGGATCCGATGTACCTCAAGCGGCACATGTCCGCTCGTGGCTCTGCCTGAATGCCGGCTCGGCGTGGGGTGCGGAAGGCGTCCCCTGGCCTTTTTCCGCAATACTCACGCTATAGGCTAACCCTCGCAGAGCCTAGACCCGTCGGGCTATTCATCCAGCCCGTGTGGCCCGATGACGTGTAGATAGACGGCGGAGACGCCCCGATCGGGGCAAATCTCCTCGTAAAGGCCATCGCGACGGTTGCCATGCTGTTTATGCCGTATGCCGTGGCCGCCGCGCCCCAGAGGTTGGCGCGCCTAAGCTCTACACGCCCGTAGCCGCCGTAACCGCATCCAGCGGGTTCTCCCAGGTCTTGGAGAAGATAGTCGGGCGTATCCGGAGCTGGGTGGGGCGTCTCTGAGGATAACTTGATGCTAAAGGCATCTCTGCTGGCCTTTGTGAACAGGGAGGGTTGCCGCGTGTTTAATAGCGGACTGCGCCAGCTATCAGAGACGAGGTCTAAGAGGTGGGGGCAACGCTTAGGGGGCGTAGATGGACTGAGGCTGTGGCAGGTTTGGCGCGGGTGGAGGAGGGAAGGGGCGGCAGAACCCACTTGAAGATCACCATAACAGCAGAGATAGATGGCGTCAAGGGCGGCTACGCGATGACGTTCGGCAGATACGGCAAAGATGCGGTCGTGGGCTGCGCCGCAGTTGGCGCAGACAAAGGCACCGAAAGGTTCGCCGCCCTCATGGAGGCCTTGACGGGAAGAGAGCCGAGGATGTACCGCAGAAGCGACGGCAGGGTGGTGGCGGAGTGCGGCAGAGGGCATCTGGAGGGCTTCATGCGCTACGCCGAGCTCGCAGACGCCATCGCGAAGTGGCTGGAGGAGACTGGCCGCCGATAGCCGTCAAGCCATCCTAAACCGTTTCTTCGCAATACTGCATATATACTCACACGCTGAAAAGGTTAAAGTCGGCCCTATGAGGAGGGTCTTTAGTCGCTACAGATGCGCGAGAACCCACGATCTGAGGGCCTAATGGACCGGCCGACTTAGAGCAGACCCAGCCGGGAGAGTAGATCGAAGGCGTTGTGTTCCGGCGCCAGCTTGACGATGGCCTTCTTCTCCCCTCTCGGCGTTATGATCGTATTTACATAGCTCACCGCGACCCCGTACAGGCGCTCGACCTCGTCCTTTATGGCCTTCTTGGTGGCGGATCGGTCCACCACCAGAGTTATCTTGTTCTCCTTCTCGGCCAGCATGAGCGCCTTCTCGGTCAGCACGAACCTCCTTATCGGCGAGCTCATAGGTACAAGCCCCTGAGCGCTTCTATGGATTGTTGCGTCCAGAGGGTGAGTCTGCCGGGGACTCCGCCGGGGGCTAGATGCAGAACGCTCAGCGACCCCACATACGCGACGTCCACGCCGGGCAGATTCCTGGCGGCTCTGACAAGCGGCGCCTCGGGCGACGAGACGACGACGAGGATGCTCCTGGGCCCCTTGTACCTCCTGCCCCTCATCTTGCCGATGCCCGCTCTGATCCTGATCCTCTCGGCGGCCCTCTCGACGTCGGCCCAGACGTGCAGGGCCTGGAGCGCCCTCCTCAGCCTCTCCGTCCTGTCCAACTGCTCTAGATCGTTGGCGACCACTAGGGGCAGTTGCTCCACTCCCTCGACCACGTGGCCCCGTGCCTTGACCAGCTGGAGGTAGGCGGTGGCGGCTATGGCGGATCTTATGGCCAGCCGCCTCTCCTTCTTGTTGATCTCCTCGTGCAGTTTCTTCTCGACCCTGGGGGGATGCGCCCTCCTCCCGCCTACAGTGTTCGGCGCGAAGCAGCCCCTAGGCCATAGATGCCCCTTGTACCTCGGGATCCTCGCTATGCCGAGCCCTACGCCGAAGGATTGACAGCTGTGGCTTCTGCCTGCCTCGGGGCTTACGCCCTTCGGCTGGAATCTGGCCGAAAGGGCGCTGAGGAATGCCCTCCTTATGAGGTCGGGCCTCACGGGCTCGAAGAAGTGGGGCGGCAACGCCGTCTCGCCCACGACCGATCCGTCCAGGCCGCGGACTGCGGCTTTCTCCGGCGGCGTTTCGGACAATGGCTTGATGTAGGGCGATAGATCGGCCCTCCTTAACTGTAGCAGTAGCTGATCGACGGACACGCCCATCAGCTCGGACCGGTATTTAAACAATTACCTGGAGCGAGGCCCGCCCCGCAGGCGGATCAGATCTGGACCGACAGCCAGACCAGCTGCGGCGCTGAGGTCGGCGCCTTGGGCGGCGGCCTCACAGGATGTCTCAACACCACCAGCCGTTTCTGGACGCCGGGCACGCTGCCGGCTAGGATCAAGAAGTCGCCCTTGACGAGCCCGTAGTGCGGCCAGCCTCCCCTGGGGTTTATCTCGGCGGGGTTGTTGCCTATTTTTAGTATCCTCTTGTTGTACTCGGTGCGCTGGTGGAAGCCCATCTGGCCGGGCCTCGGCTGCGTGAACATAAGGGCCGGCCTCTGGGGGCCTACGGTGCCGGTCCTCCTGTGGCCCTTCCTGTGTTTGTGCCACCTAGGCAGTATCTTGACGCCGAACCTCTTGATCACGCCTTGCCACCCCTTCCCCCTGGTTACGGCCAAGACGTCGACCAGACCGCCGGCGGAGAACACGTCGGAGGCCCTGACCTCCTTCCCCAGCATATCCAGCGCGAACTTCAGCCGGTCCTCGACGGACGGCACGCCGCCGATGGGTATCTCCAGCACCTCCGGGGTCTTTTTGCCTATGCCCGCAAGCCTCGGCTGAGTCGCCACTATGGCCCTCACGTCAACCGCCGCGCCCTTGACGACCTCCAGCCTCTTCAGCTCGGCCTCTAGGTCGAACTTCTCGGGCAAGGTCTTGACGGCCCTATGGACATCCTTGGGCACCTCCGGCGCCCACGCCTCGCCCACGGCCTTCCTGTAGCCGTTCGTCGGGTCTAGGCTGTAGAGCCTCACGGCGAGCACCCGCAGAGGCGGGGCCTCGAGGACGGTCGCCGCCCTCACGACCTCTTTGCCGAACAGAGGGCTGGTCTGCCTGTCCTCGACCACCACGGCGTGGAGCATGCCCACCTTGTACGCTGCGAAGCCCAGGAGCGAGGGCCTGCCTAGATTGGGGTCGGGCCAAGTCCTCACCCTAGGAACTATGTCGCTCGCCCTCTTGCGCGGATATACGCCCATCGAGCCGCGGCGCGGCCTATTGATCTTAAGGCCCATAGCCGCGTCCAGTTCAACGTCTTTAAAAATTTGGGCCCCGCCGTGCCAAAAGCTTAAAACTAGATAACGGCGCCTTGCCATGAAGCGGTGGACCTGCTACGTGTGCGGGAGGGACGTGGTGGAGGGGCAGATCTTCACCTTCACGAGCAAAGGCGCCGTGCATCTGAGCTGCCTCCATAGATCGATGGCGCCGAGGCTCTACAGGAACAACACGGACGCCGCGCTCTTCGAGCTGATGACGTTCGCCAACGAGGGCATCGTCAAGGTGAAGAACGTCGAGGACATGGTCGAGGACGAGGAGGTCAGGAAGCTGGTCCTCGAGTTCAGGAAAAGCCTCGAGGGCTTCGCGGCCAGGCTGACCAACAAGCTGGTTGAGCGTATAGGAGCCTAGAGGCTATAGTACCCGTCGGGCGTCTTTATCTCGACGAAGTCCTCGTCCCTGTCGAGATATAGGGCTATGGACGCGTTTTTCAACACCAGCCGCCCTCCCTCGCCGCGTATCTCCCTGATAGGCCCCTCCGCTATTTCCGGATATTTCCTCCTCATCTTGTACAGGGTCATCAACGCCGCCAACATCTCGGAGTCCGGCTTGAGGTCGTCCAGAGGCCTTCTGTTCGTGTGGTCTGCGGCCAGCCCCTCGGCGCAGCTCTCGCCGCCTGCGTAGAGGCCCGGAACCCCCGGCATCGAGTATATGAGCGCGTAGGCCATCAAGGCCCTCCTCCTGCCCGCGCGGGAGCAGAACCTGTCCGTGTCGTGGTTCTCGACGAACGTGTACATGTACCTCAGCTTGTTGGGCCCCACTCTGCCCATGTACTCCCTGATCCGCGCGGCGAACTCCTCGGCGTCTATCCTCTCCAGGGCGAGGAAGTCCAGAATCGCGCCGTAGAGCTCGTAGGCGGTGAAGCCGTGGTGCGCGCCCAGGAAGGCTGAGGGGTCGCCCGTGTGCTCGGCCAGGAGGTAGTGGGACTCGGCGTATTTATCGAGCAGCCTCCTCCACACGTCTGGAGGTATGCCGTGCGCCACGTCGAACCGGAAGCCCTCGGCCTTGTCGGACCAGAAGGATAGGACCGACTCGGCGTAGTCCAGCGCCTCCGCCTTCCCGTAGTCTATCCTCGGCATGGCCCAGACGGACATGAAGGTCTCGTAGGGCGGGGCTCCTCTGAAGAACTCGCGCCACTCGTGTCTGGGGAACGTCGAGGCGACCCTGAGCGCCCACTCGGCGGCCCTCTCGTCCTTGACCGCGAAGAGGTCTCGCCTATCTCTGAACAAGGCGGACTTAAGCCCGACGTGGTGTAGGACGACGTCGAGCACTATGCCCACGCCCCTCCTGGAGGCCTCCTCCCTGAGCTCTCCGTACGCCTCCAGGCCGCCTAGAATCTCGTCGACCGATTTGTGGTCCAAGACGTCGTATCTATGATAGCTCATAGCGCTATATATTGGATGTATGTATAGGGCGTCGGCAAGCCGAGCTATATAGTCCAACATATCGACTACGTCCCTCAAGCTACCGCCGCAGTGGTCCCGTCTGAGGTCCCTGCATCCGAACCTCCTCCTGACCCTATCGGGCAGCACCTCGTACATGGCCAGAGGGGCCCATCGGGGCCTCTTGAACGGCTTGACCGAGCCCACGCGCATCTCTACGCCGCAGCACTTGACCACGTACGGAGGCCCTTCGACGACGGCTCTATACAGCCCGTGTCGGCCCACGGCCAGCAGCCTCTCGCCTTCTACGCAGCCGCCGACGCCGCATATGTCGGGAGGCTCCACGGAGTATGCCCGGACCTCCACCTCGCCGCCGAAAACCCCCACGTAGTGCGGCGCCGGGACGTGGAGAAGAGGGCCCGGAGGCTCCACTACGCACCTCCGCTCCTCGGCCTCCTCGCCGTCTATGACCAACTTATACCTGTAGACGCCAGGCGGGAGGACCAGCTCGGCGCACGACAGGCCGCCGCGCCCTTTAAGCGGAAACGCGCCGGCTAACCCGCCGGACAGGGAAGACACCAGATACCCTTTGCCCTCGGCGCATATCTCCACGACCGCGGCCACGCCGAAATAGTCGTCGCGTATCCAACGCGCGATGTGGCATCTCCCGCCGACCTGCGCGCGGTCGCCCTCTGCGTAGACCATCGGTGGCTGTCCCCTGCGGCCTTTTAACCTATTACGCGAGGCGATCTTGTTTTATTATACCGCCCCTCTCCAGCCATGCGGTACGAGCTGGGGCGTAAGACCGTCAGGATAAGGCTCGACGAGACTCCCCTAGTTGAGTTCGACCTGCCGAGGGGCTCGCCCGAGCCGCAGGTTGAGGTGTCGGGCGACGTCGTCAAGGCCTCCTGTTGCGGCGTCGAGGCCATGTTGAGGATGACCGTGGAGGACGGCGTGACGAGAATATGGAAGGAGCTCGACGTGAGGGAACACGTGTTGGGCCTGGGCGAGAGGGCCATGCCCATAGACAGAAGGAGGACGGTCGCCGTCATGTTCAACTTCGACGCCTACGCCCACCTGCCCTTTATGGATCCGCTGTATGTGGCCATACCCCTCGCCGTATTCGTGAGGAGGGGCAGGGCGTTTGGGTTGCTGGTGAACTCCCCGGCGTATTCGGTCTTCGACGTGGGGTTCAGGGAATACAACGCCGTGAATATAGAGGTCGAGGACAGGCCGGAGGTGTACATAATATTCGGCCCCACGCCCATGGAGGTCCTCGAGACCTATTCGGACATAACCGGCAAGCCCTTCCTGCCGCCCAGATGGGCGCTGGGCTACCAGATATCGCGGTTCAGCTACGAGCCGCAGGGCGCAGTGCTCGAGGTGGTGGACGCCGTGCTTGGGGAAGTGCCGCTGGACGCCGTCTATCTGGACCTGGACCACATGGACGGGCGGAGGATATTCACTTGGGATAGGCGGAAGTTCCCGGACCCCCACGGCCTCGTCTCGGAGCTGCACGAGAGGGGCGTTAAGGTGGTGCCCATATTGGACCCCTACGTTAAGGCAGAGCCGGGCTACAGGATATTCGAGGAGGGGCTCCGCCATCTCCTCACCACCGAGAACAACGAGATCTATCTGGTCAAGGGATGGCCCGGCGCCTCCGCCCTTCCCGACTTCCTCAACAAGAAGGCGCGGGAGTGGTGGGCCAAGCTCGTCGAGGAGTACGTGAGGGAGTACGACGTCGACGGCCTCTGGATAGATATGAACGAGCCGACCAACATGGACGGCGATTTGCTCTTCACGGGGGGCTGGGCCGAGCTGAGGAAGGCCGTGGCGCTGGGCTTGAAGCCAGGCCCTCTGAACAAGGCGGATCTGCTCAGAAAGACGGCGGCCGGCGCGGTGCATAGGCTCGACGACGGCAGACTTGTGCGGCATGAGAAGGTCCACAACGCCTATGCCTACTTCGAGGCCATGGCGACCTACGAGGGGATGTTGAGGGCCGGCAAGAGGCCCTTCGTGCTCTCGCGCGCCGGCTACGCGGGCATCCAGCGCTACGCCGCGGTGTGGACGGGCGACGTCGTGGCCTCCTGGGAGGGGCTCAGGGCGGCCTTGATGGCGGTGCTGGGCCTAGCCGCGTCGGGGGTCCATATGGCGGGCTCCGACGTGGGCGGATTTGCGGGCTACAGCGACCCCGAGCTCGTCGTGCGTTGGTATCAAGCGTCGGCGCTCTTCCCGTTCTTCAGGGCGCATAAGGGCAGGGAGGGGAACGACGTGGAGATATTCGCGTTGCCCGCCAGATATAGGGAGGCCGTGGCGGCGGCCGTCAGGCTTCGGTACAAGCTTCTGCCGTATCTGTGGCACCTCGCGTGGGAGGCGCACCTCACGGGGCGCCCCATACTGAGGCCGTTGCCCCTGGAGTTCCCCGGGGACGAGGACGCCTACGGCGTCGACGACGAGTATTTGGTCGGGCCCTACATCCTCGTCGCGCCCCATCTATCGCCGAACGGGAGAAGGAGCGTCTACATACCGAGCGGCGTGTGGATGGATTATTGGTCAGGCGTCGTCCAGCTAGGCCCGTCGTGGATAGAGGCCTCGGCCGACCTCCCCATCTACATAAGGAGGGGCTCCGCCATATTGGGCGACGGCTTCTTGATGATATACGGAGAGGGGAGCTGGCGCATATACCACGGCGAGGGCGACAAGCCGCTTCAGCTGGAGGTCAAGGCGTCCGGCAACGTCGTGGAGCTATCGGGCGATCTAGTCGAGCTGGACGAGCTGATCCTGCTGGGCTCCCGGTACTCTGAGGCTGAGGTCGACGGAGTCGTGAGGCCCGGCGTAGGCGAGGCGGCGGGGACCAGGGTAGAGGTGGGGGGAACGGTGAGGAGGATAGTGCTCAGGTGACCGCGCAGGCCCCGTCGGGTATCCTCGCCCTTATCAGCCGGCCGTAGCCGGCCAAGACGGGGTAGAGCCTCTCGGCGTTCTCGGACACGAAGACGTGAGAGGGGCCTGTGCCCGACACGCCGCCGACGGCGCCCGCCCTCAGGGCCTCCACGGTGGGCGCCGGGTCGTAGCCGAGGGCGAAGCCGCAGGCTATGGCGTTGATGGCCATGGCGGTCCTCCAGTCGCCTCTAAGCGCGTACAGCACGGCCGCCCTCACCGCGGGCGCCACCGCCCTCATCTCCTCCACGCGCCCTCTGCCCCTATCCCACGGCGGAATTAGGACGAGGACGTCGCCCGACACGTCAAGCCTCCTGAGGAGGGCGTTCTCGCCGTTGTCCGTGAGCCAGGCCTCGCCCAGGGCGGACGCCACGGCGTCGTCGAAGGCCCCGGTGATGCTTATTCCCACCGCCTTGCTTATCTCGGCGTTGAGCCGCGCCGCATCTAGGCGGCTTAGCCCCAGCTCGAAGAGCTCGTCGAGGGCCAGTATGAGCGAGTTCAACGCGGCGCTGCTCGACTTAAGCCCGCCGGCTGTCGGCAGATCGCCGGAGAACTTGACCGAGACCCCGCCGAACTTGAAACGCCGCCTCAAGACGTCGAGGGCCCTGTATATCGGCGAGAGGTCGACGTCCGCATACGACGAGACGGAGTCCTCCTCGCTCTCGCAGACCTCCGCCACGACCCTGAGAGATATGGGGAAGGACGCGCCGACGCCTAGAGCTATTGCGTTTATTATACTCCCCCCGCCCCAGGCGCAGGCCTGCGCGCAGCGGGGCATCAGCCGATGGGCCTATCGCGCCTTATGAGCCCGGCCCTCAACGCGTGGTCCGCCAGCACGAGCGCGGCCATCGCCTCCAGGGCCACCAAGGCCTTAGGCACGGTGGTCACATCGTATCTGCCTCTGAACTCCAACATGTGGGGCTCCATCCGCGAGAGGTCGACGGTGCTCTGGGGCTTCCTGATCGACGGAGTCGGCTTGAAGTACACGCGGAACCACACGGGCTCCCCCACGGTTATGCCGCCCAAGACGCCGCCCACCTTGTTCGTGGCGAGCCCCGCCCTGCCTCCCTTCAGCACTATGGGGTCGTTGGCCTCGCTCCCTCGCATCCTGGCCAGCCTCACGCCGGCGCCCATCTCGAAGGCCACGGCGCTGGGTATGGACATGGCGGCCTTAGCCAGATCGGCCTTTATCTTGTCGAAGACCGGCTCGCCGAGCCCGGGCGGCACGTTTACGGCCCACACCTCCGCGGCGCCTCCTATGGAGTCGCCGTCCTTCACCGCCTTGACTATCTCGTCGAGCATGGCCTTGAGGGCTCCGTCGTCCACCACAGGCATCTGTTTGCCCCAGGAGGCCTTTATGTCGTCTATGGAGTAGCTTGCGGAGATCTGGATGCCGCCGAGCTCCACGATATGGCCCACGACCTCCACGCCGAGCGTCGCCAACAGCTTCTTGGCCACAGCCCCCGCCGCCACGAGCGCCGCAGTCGTCCTGCCCGAGGCCCTCCCGCCGCCCCTGTGGTCGTAGTTGTCGCCGTATTTTAGATAGTACGCCAGATCGGCGTGTCCCGGCCTAGGCCTCTTCCAGAGCTCGTCGTAGTAGCTCGAAATAACCCGCCTATTCCAGATCGCCACCGCGATAGGAGTGCCCTGGGTCCTCCCGTTCTTGACGCCGGACAGGATCTCGAACTCCTCCGGCTCGCAACGGGGATTGAGCACGGGGATGTTGCAGAACATCCTCCTGTCGAGCTCCCTCCTTATGTCCGCCTCGCTCAGCTCCAGGCCGGCCGGCACGCCGTCTATGACGACCCCTATCGCCCTTCCGTGGCTCTCGCCGAACGTGGCTATCCTCAGCTCTCTGCCGAAGAACGACATGCATCGAGATGCGAACGCTCTAAATAGCTTCCTCCAGAAATAATATTTAGGAGGCCTATTGCCATGTGAAGCTCTTCGCGGTGATCGGCGAGCGCGTGAGGAGGCACTCGGCATCGCCTGCCATGCACAACGCGTCGTTCAGGAGCCTGGGGGTGGACGCCTACTACATCGCCGTCGATGTGCCTAAACACGGCCTCCCCTGCTTCGCCGATCTGGCCCGCTTCAACCTGGCCGGCTTCAACGTGACGATACCGCATAAGGAGGAGGTGATCAAGTATCTGGACGGCGTGACCATGGACGCAAGAGCCGTGGGGGCTGTGAACACGGTGAAGGTCGAGAGGAACCTGCTGGTCGGGTACAACACGGACTATCTGGCCGTGTACAGACTGGCGGGGCGGCACATGGAGGGGGGCAGGGTCTTGGTGCTGGGCGCTGGAGGCGCCGCAAGGGCGGCTATATACGCCGCCGTTAAGGCCGGGGCGGCCGAGATAGTCGTGGCGAACCGGACCAAGGAGAAGGCGGAGTCCCTGGCGAGGGAGTTCTCCGGGAGGTTCGGCGTGAGGATCGAGGGCGTGGGGCTCGACGGCGTGCGGAGAGCCGACGTCGTCGTGAACGCTACGCCGGTCCACGACTCGGTGCTGGCTCCGCTGGACGGCGCCAGGGCCTATGTGGAGTTCGTCTACAACCCGCCGAGGACGGCGATGGCGAAGCTGGCGGAGGAGCTGGGCGCGGCGGTGGTGGACGGGGTGGATATACTCGTCGAGCAGGGCGCGGCGGCAGAGGAGATATGGCTGGACGTAAAGCCCGACAGATCGGTCATGCGCAGCGCCGTGCTCGAATTCCTCGGGGTCAGGTAGGCACGACTATCTGGACGGCCTTACACATCTGGACGACCAGGTCGAACAGCTGCTTGAAGTCGCCGGCGCGTTTTAACACCTCGGCCTCCCTGCTGTCGTCGTATACGGAAAGGCCCAGAGACTTCTTCAACCTGCCTATATCCCTACAGACCTCAAGCCTCAGCTTCAGTAGATACATCAACGCCGAATCCACGGCATCGAGCGCGGCCCTCATGTCCGACAGCGACTGCAGATTGCTATATATCCCAAGCGAAGAGTATATAGCCTCCATCGCCCCGTAGCTCAGCTGGCCCGGCGCCGCCGGCGCGTCCAATGCGGCGTATGTGAAGGGGGCCCCCATCAGGGGGGCGAAGACCCTGGACAAGACGCCGAGGGGGCCCATGGCGAACGCCGCCACGGGCTTGCCGCCGCGGCCCATTAGCGACAACACCTTGAAGTTGTCGTCCCAGCTGTTGGCCGTGGTCGCTATTTTCACCACGTCGGCCCCGCCCTCCTCGCCCTCGCGGACCCACCGCGTCAACGTCTCGAGGTCCGGCGTCCTCTCGAAGTCGTGTCTGCTCAAGATCGCCTTGGCCCGCCCCTTGGCCTTCACGACCTCGTCCCTTATATCCGCCGACAGCTCGACGTCGACGTACTGCGGCTCCGCCTCGAGCGCCTTGAGGTAGACCGACAGCCTGTCCTCCTCGGAGCCCTTGAAGCGACCTCCCTCGGCGGGCGATCTGACGGTAACAATCAGCGTCTTGGCCCTCGCCAGCTCGCTCAGGGGACCGAGGAGGGGGGCGAGCTCGCCCCTATAGGGGTCCAGACGGGCCTCGACGCACTTAACCGGAGACCTCAACGCCCTCTCGAGATCCCCCGGCCTCTCCACCAACAGGGTCGCGCATATCAATACCCCATACCGCCCTATCCGGAGCTCGATTTAAGGTTTTTGCCCAGATGTCTGTCCAGCCAGTCCAGCTTCTGCCTGAGGTCCTCGAGCCTATGACGCGGCTTCCCCTTCCTCGTGAGCTCGTGGGACTCGCCGGGGAACAGCACGAGCTTGGTCTCCACCCCGTTAAGCTTGAGCGCTGTGTAGAACGCGACGCCTTGATCGAGCCAAGTCCTGTAGTCCTCTATGGAGTGCACTATCAACGTGGGCGTCTTGACCCTATCTGCGTAGAGCAGCGGGCTCTTCTCGAGGCATCTATCCCTATCCCGCCAGGGGGAGCAACATATCTGGTCCTCCACGAAGTACCACCCTATGTCGGTCGTGCCGAACATGGACACCCAATCGCAGATGGAGCGCTGGGTTATGGCGGCGGCGAACCTATCGGTGTGGCCCACCACCCAGTTGGTCATAAACCCTCCGTAGGACCCCCCTGCCACCGCCGCCCGCCTCTCGTCCAGCTCGAAGTGCGCGAGGACGTAGTCCACCGCCTCCATCAAGTCTTGGTAGTCCCTCTCGCCGTACCGGCACCTTATGTCGGCGAACTCCTCGCTGTAGCCGTCCGAGCCCCTCGGGTTTGTGTACACTACTGCGTATCCCCTGGACGCCAGCAGCTGGAATTCGAACATGAAGCTCCAGCCGTAGGCGGTCTTCGGGCCGCCGTGTATGTAGAGAACCCAAGGCCTCCTCCCCCCGCCTTTCGGCATGAGGACCCATCCGTCTATCTCAGCGCCGTCGCTGGCTCTGAACCGGAAGTGTTCAGGCCTCGAGAATCCCAGGGCCTCTCTGGCGAAGTCGTTAAACGCCGTAAGTCTCGTCGTGCGCCCGTCCTCATATAGGTACAGCTCCTTCGGCGAATCGGCGGTCATGAACGTGTACAACACCCGCCCCCTCCTTCCGTCCACCGCGAACTCGTCCACGACGCCCTCGCCGCCTATCACCCTCTCGACCCTCCCGTCCACGTCAGCCCTGTAGAGCTCCGCCGATCCGCCGACCGTGGCGGTGAAGTATATGGAGTCCTCCGCCCACTGGACCACGGGCGTGTAGCTGGGCCCCCTCACGTCGCTGTTCAGGGTGTTCACCACGTTCCTGTCGAAGCCGCAGGTGAGGCATCGCTCCGAGCCGTCCAGCCAATACACGTAGATCCTGTTGTGCGAGGCGAAGCCCCTCGGCATCTTGTGGCCCGCCACGGCCACCGCGTCTGACTTGGGGCTCCACGCCACGTGGTGGGCCGACTCGAGCCCCCGGGCGAGGACCCTATGGGTCTTGGCGGCCACGTCGTATACGGCTAGGTCGACGAGGTACGGCCTCAGCTGGTCTCTGGCCACCGTGTATGCTATATAGCGCCCGTCGGGGCTCCAAGCGGCGTGCCTCACCCTGGCCCAGCCCTCGGTCACGACGGCCTTGACTCCGCTCTCTGCGTCGACCAGATATAGGTGGGACTCCACGTTGTAGGAAAAGCCGAAGTCGTTCGTCCAGAGCGGGAGCCCCTCCACGTGCTTGACGTCCCTCTCCGGCTTCCCCCTATAGGCCACCACGGCCAGCCTCGAGCCGTCGGGCGACCACGAGAGGTCGAGGACTCCCAGCGGGAAGTGGGCGAGCCGTCTGGGGACGCCGCCTCTCTCCAACACCCAAAGCCCCACCCCCCTGGACTTCTTGCCCAGGCCGCGTCTGGATAGAAAGGCCAAACGCCCGCCCTTGGGCAACGGCGCCATGTCTGCGGGGCCCTGCAGAACGGCCCTCTTCTCCAGGCTGGAGAGGTCCACTTCCCATATCGATGAATCGTATCGGTCTCTCTTGATATTTATCTTTGTATATACGAAGTACCCCCTATCGCCTAGGGCCGGGTTGGAGACCAGCACCAGCTTCGCGAGATCTCTGGGCTCCATGCGATCCGCGGCGGGATCCTATATATAGATTGCAACAGGTCGGCCTCGACAGGCCTCCCGCGCCTCCGGGGCGGGAGGCGCCGGCGGCCGGATCAAGCGCTGGGGCACGTTCCGCTGAGCGCCGACAGGGCGGCGGCCAGCCTGTCCTCGGGCAACACCAACGCGATCCTGGCGTGGTCCGAGGAGCCGAAGGCCTCTCCCGGCAACACGGAGACTCCGCGCTGGAGGGCTCTCCTCAGGAACTCCACGCCGCTACAGCCCAGCCGCGGGAATATATAGAAGGCGCCCTTGGGCTCGACGAATTTGAGGCCAAACGCCCTCTTGGCTATTTCGACACGCCTTCTGTAGATCTCCGACAGCCGCGCGGCCATCCGAGGTATTTCGGGCACCAGAGGCGCCACCGCCCTCTGCAACACGGAGGGCGCGGAGTTGACCGTGGCTCTGTTGAACTTGACCACGAGCCGCGCGAGGTCCCTTGGGGCTATGACCGCGCCTAGCCTGAAGCCCGGCACGGAGAAGACCTTGCTGAAGCTGTAGACCACCGCGACGTTGGGGGACAGCTTGAGGGGCGACTCGAACTCGACGAATGCTATATCCCTATACACCTCGTCGCTTATCACGAACTCCGCCACGTCGACCAGCTCCCGGACCTTCGCTCTGTCCAGCACGGCGCCTGTGGGGTTGTTGGGGTAGTTCACCAGGTAGACTCCGCGGCGCGGGAACTGGGGGCTCCAGCCGCGGCCCTCGTCGGCGTCAGCGAAATCCAGCCTTATGTCGAACGCCGAGGCTATCTCGAGATATCCGGGGTAGTAGGGCCGCGTGGTTATTATATGCGCCTTCCTGAAGGCCCACATCAACGCCGACACGCCGTGCCTCCCGCCGGCCACTACCACCACCTCGTCCCTATCGACGCCGAAGAGCCCGGCCAACGCCTCTCTGAGCTCGGGCAAGCCCTCCGACGGGCCGTACGGCGCATCCCCAACCCGCCTCAGCGCCTCGAAGACCTCCTCCGGAGGTTCGACGTCCGGCTCGCCTATGTCGAGCCTGTAGGCCGGCCTGGCCCTATTTATCTCGGCCAACGCCTCAATTATATCCATCGTAGCCGCCGCGCGGCCCGTTTTTAAATTAGGTGAAGCGGCGCAGAGGGCCAGGTCTTGGCTATCGGCGATATGTCGTCGACGCAGCCGCCCACGGACCTCGCGGCGACGAGGGCCATAAGGCATATCCTGTGGTCCCTATGGCACGAGAACTCGACGTTTTTATTCCTGGGCGGGCCCTCCACGGCCAACACGCCGTCTCCGTATTCCGCCGACGCCCCCAGCCTCCTCACCACGTCCATTATCGTCTCGATCCTGTTGGACTCCTTATAGGCCAGGTGCTCAACCCCCCTCAACAGGCTCCTGCCCTTCACGAAGGCGGCGAGGAGGGCCGCCGGCGGCGCCAGATCCGGCGCATTTGAGAGGTCGACGTCGAGGGGGCTCGACGGCGCGCCCTCTGCGACGACCCTATCGCCGGCTCTGCCCACAGACACCCCGGAACGCCTCAAGACGTCCAGTATCTGCTCGTCCGGACCGCCGACGAGGCCGGAGACCTCGACCCGCCCTCCCGTCACTGCCGCTCCCACCAGGAGGAACGCCGAAAGGGCGAAGTCGCCGGGCACGGCCACAGCGCCGGGCGACCTGAGGGGGCCCCTCACATGGATCCGGTCGCCCTCTATGCGCGCATCTCCGCCGAACGTCCTCAGCGCCTCCGCCGTGGCTTCGACGTACTGCCACGACTTCCTGCCGATGACCCTTATGTCGCCCCCCTCCTCGGCGACCGCAGAGAGGTACATGAGCCCGCTCACGTACTGGGAGGTCACGTCGCCGCGTATGGCCGCCTCGACGCGCTTAACCCCCCTGCTTTTTATCAACAGCGCCCCGGGCATCCACGCCACCTCGGCGTATTTCCCCAACGCCTCGACCAGGTCCTCCATAGGCCTTCTGCTCAACTGCTCCGACGTATATATGAGCGTGCTCCCCTCCACGCCTGCGTAGAGCGCCGCGGCTATCCTGAGCGTGAAGCCTGAGTCCCCCACGTTGAACGACCTGACGGGGTCGGGCGCCCTCCTCTCGACAACGGCAGAGTCTCCCTCCAGATGGATGCGGGAGAGCGGCTGGGCCGCCCTCAGCGCGGCCGCCACGTCGTCGCTCAGCTCCAACGGGGCTATCCTCGTGCTTCCCTCGGCTATGGCGGCGGCCAGGATATACCTCTGGGAGATCGGCTTGGAGGGCGGAGCCCTGAAGCTCCCCAACAGGGGGGCCGGCCTTACGCAGAGCATCTCAGCCTATCCAGGATCGACTCGACCAGGCCCAGCGGCACCTCGGCCAGAGCCCAGCTGCCCAGGCCCGTCGGCATCGGCATCAGCAACACGTCCCCTCTCCTCTTCTTGTCGTGCCGCACAAGGCGCTTGGCCAGGTCGGCGGCCTCGCCCTTGAGGCAGACGCTTGTGGGGAGGCCGAATAGGCGTAGTAGCCCCACCAGCTCCTCCAGGTGCTCCTCCTTGAGGTATCCCATGTCCACCGCCGCGGCGCCCTCCACGGCCATCCCGACGGCGACGGCCTCCCCGTGCGACATGCCGAGGATCCTCTCCACGGCGTGGCCCACGGTGTGGCCGAAATTGAGGACCTGCCTCACGCCCTTCGTCTCGAACTCATCCGCCTCGACCACAGACGCCTTGGTTCTGGCGCACCTGTAGACGGCCTCCTCGAGGGCCGCCGGATCCCTCGCAGTCAATCTGCCCGCGTTGGAGCGCAGCCAGCCGAGGAGGTCTCCGTCGAGCACGGCGCCGTATTTAACAGCCTCGGCGAACGCGGACCTATAGACCCTGTCGGGAAGCCTCTCGACGAACTTCAGATCTGCGATTATTAGATCGGGCTGGTAGAAGACGCCGACCAGGTTCTTCACAGGGCCCCAGTCGACGGCGCCCTTGCCGCCTATGGCCGCGTCTATCATGGCGAGCAGAGTGGTGGGGACCAGGGCGAGCCTCATGCCCCGCATGTAGGTCCCGGCCGCGAAGGTGGCCAGGTCCAGAACGGCCCCTCCGCCCACGGCCACCAGGTAGGTGGATCTATCCGCCCCTTTAGAGGCCAGAAACTCGTATACCTTAGTCAAGACCTCTAGGCTCTTCACGTCCTCGCCGCCAGAGAGCACCAGGGCCTCCTCCGCCTTGGCTCCCGAATTCGCGTCGACGAGGAACAGAGCCCTGCCCTCCGCCATCGAGGCGGGGTCCAGGCCCACGCCCACGACGAATCTAGTGTAGCCTCTGCTGTGTCTATAGGAGAACTCCCTCATCGCGTCAGCGATATGAGCTCCTCGGCCCTCGCCGCTATGTTGTCGGGAGTTAGGCCGAAGAACTGGTATAGATCCGCCGGGCTTTTCGCCGTTCTGCCGAAGCCCTTGACGCCCATGATCGCCATGGGCTTCGGCCCCAGGTTTATCAAGGCCTCCGCCACGGCCGAGCCGAACCCGCCGTGCACCACGTGCTCCTCGACGGTCACAAAGGCCTTGACGGCCCTCGCGTAGCGGGACAGAAGCGCGAGGTCCAGGGGCTTGACCGTGGGGAAGTGCAGAACGGCGGCCGATATCCCCTTCTCCTTGAGTATGTGCGCCGCGTCGAGGGCGAAGCTCAACATCTGCCCGGTCGTCAACAGCGCGACGTCGTGGCCGTCGAGGGCGACGTAGCCCTTGCCCACCTCGAAGACCTTATACATGTCGCAGGTGGTGGGCACGTGGAAATCCCTCCCCACCCTTATGTAGACGGGCCCCTTGACCTCGGCGGAGGCCATGACCGCCCTATACGTCTCGCAGGAATCGGCCGGCGCCATCACCGTGAAGTTGGGCAGGACCCTGAACAACGCGATGTCCTCCAGCGCTTGGTGCGACGGGCCGTCGTAGGCGTCGGAGAAGCCGGCGTGGGTGCCCACCAGGCGGACGGGGAGGTTGAGGCGCGCCACCGAGTTCCTGGCTATTTCCCAAGCTCTCGCCATAAACGCCGCGAAGGTCAAGGCGTACGGCATGAACCCGGCGCTGGCGAGGCCGGCGGCTACGGCGGCCATGGCCTGCTCCGCTATGCCCATGTTGAAGAACCTGTCGGGATGCCTCTCGGCGAAGAACTTGGCCCTGGTGGTCTCCCCAGTGTCCGCGACCAGCACCACCACGTCGCTCCTCAAATCGCCGAGGTCGGCGAGGGCCTTCCCGACGGCCTCCCTAGGCGTCAGCTCCTCGATCAACGACATGACAACTTGCCGGCCAGCTCGAGCGCCTCATCTCTAGGTATCCTCTGCCTCACGGAGCCCTCGAGGCCTTGGACCCCCTTGCCCCGCACCGTCCTAGCTATTATGACGCTCGGCGTGCCCGCCTTCTCGGCCGCCTCCAGCGCCTCCACGAGCCCATCTACGTCGTGGCCGTCCACCGTCTGGACGAAGAAGCCCATCGCCCTAAATCTGCCCGCCAGATCGCCCTTCTTGAGGACCTCGTCGGAAGGCCCGTCCAGTTGCGCGCCGTTCTGGTCGACTATGGTCACCACGTTGCTCAGGCCGTAGGAGGACGCCACGGCGAACGACTCCCAGGAGACCCCTTCGTCCAGCTCGCCGTCGCCCGTGACCAGATAGACGCGGCCGGCGGCGCCTCTCAGCTTGAGCCCCAGGGCGAGGCCCACGGCCATGCCTATGCCGAGGCCCAGAGAGCCCGAATTAGACACATCAACAAACGGCGTGTCGTCCTCAGGGTGGTTCTGCAGACGGCTGCCTAAGGAGCCGGTCTCCCTCAGCTCGTCCGAATTGAGGTGGCCGAAGACCGAGGCCAGGGCGTATATCGCGTGGACGGCGTGCCCCTTCGAGAGGACCAGATAGTTCCTCGTCGACAAGCCGTTGTGGGCGTTGAACTTCACGCGCCCAGTGCCGTAGAGGGCGGTCAATATGTCGAGGACGGACAACGAGGAGCCTATATGGATGCCCGGATCGTACGCGGCCATTATGAGGAGCCTTCGCCTCGCCTCACAGGCCAACTCGCTCAGAGATCCCACCCCGATTTCACGTACCCCGAGGCGAGTTCCATGACGAGCCGCAAAAGACCCTTTTTAAATGTTGCCCGACCTCGACGTGCCCAACTTGGATAGGAGCCCGATCAAGCCGTCGGCCACCGCCTGCTTCAACGCCTGCGGCTGCAGCGCGCCGCTTCTGTAGCCGTCGGCGAGCGTCTTGGCGTCCTCATACCGCCTTCCGCCGACCTCCAGAGGGCCTCCGTAGGGGATCAGCAGATACGCGG
>Ga0080005_121279_pt1 | contig 45484 bp, 44 predicted proteins | sample JossMetagenome_2_FD_69208 | JGI IMG/M metagenome (GOLD analysis project Ga0080005, IMG submission 69208) | Hot spring sediment microbial communities from Joseph's Coat, Yellowstone National Park, USA - JC3_ASED (SPADES assembly) (version 2) | ecosystem: Environmental > Aquatic > Thermal springs >...
AAACCAAGCCTCCTCAACTCGCTGTAGAACATCTTATGCAAACTCTCTTCAGATGGAGTATCACCTAAACCCCAAATCCCATCAACTACATATTGAACTGCATCTCTATACAATTTTAGGAATTGAATTAATAGAGCCTCACCTCCCTCGGGGGCAACAGCCTCAACTCTTGCTGTTGCCAAAACCCTCATAGAGAGGTTCATAGGCTATCACTAATTTTGGATTTAGCTAGCAAAATTTATAAATTTTTCTAGTTTTTATATTTTTGGTGGTTTCATGAGCCTTGTCTACATGTTCGAGGCATCAGTATCGAAATACTCTGGAAACAGAATAGTTCTATACCCGCCTAAGGATTATCAGGAGAGGCTCAGGAAGTTCCATGGGAGGAAGGTTAAGGTGTTAGTAGTTATAGAAAATGATCAGCTCAAGTATCTACAGCTAATCACAAGTATTTGCAGTTGACGCAGACCCCGCTGCAGCTGTAAATATTCATAAACCCTTTGCTACAATGCCTATGCTTGGCGTTGGGTGTGGGCAAGCCTAGCAGGCTATGAGCCCGCGCCTTCCCAAAGCTGGCATCTAGACTTGAAACCAAAATCATGATGTCATACCTATGAAGCTCCTGAGTGGTGAGGAAGAGCCCCAGTGGGTGCAGAGACCTCGTCACTCATGACAGGAGCAGTAAGCCTTTAGGGTAAAGCGGAGGTCAAATAAATAAAACTGTGATTGATCATGCAATTTGTTTGACGAGTTTGCCACGTTTAGCCCCCCGCTGGCGTAGGCCTGCGTGGGTTCAAAATATTTTCCCATTGTATTAAACAAGGCATAGGATTATTTAGTCCTTTGCAAATATTTGCGAAATGTTTGGTGCAGTAATTGGGTGAGGAGTATTATGAAAATGTTTAGTAAAGTTAGTAGTACTGCTTATGGGGTCTCTACTAGAATTAGAGATAGAAGTAAATGTTATCCTAAGATTGTTTATGTAGCCTGCAATAATTGTCTCTCATGCTTTAAGCTCTGTCCCTATAATGCTATATACATTGATATAGATGATTATGTTAAAATTGATTATAATAAATGCAAACTGTGTTCTGTATGTTCTCTAATATGTCCCTATGGTGCTGTTGATTGTCAGTGGGTGCCGACCTCATCATCTAATCAGAGCGGACTAAAACATTCATCACTATGAACTTGTGCAATTCATTTCTCTGTTACTACTAAAGGTGTTGCCACTAAGTTTAAAGTTATTTGATGCTAGTAATGTATTTCACAGTATATCACGTAGCGTTGCTAGGAAGCAGAATCTCATGGCAGCAAGTATTCTCTTCATCAATTCTCCTTTTTTCATCTAGAACCTTTTTAACCATGTCTTGCAGCTTTGCTATGAGTTTTCTTTTATCTTCCATTAGAACCACATCACTATATCCATAAGCTATTATATTGTGGGCTAATGGGCTTGGCGCAAAATGGCTTTCAATTACTTCTATTTCTATCTCACCATTCTCCATATTTCTCAGAACCTCTTTAGCATGGGTTAGATCCATGAAATCCTCAAGAATCTCTCTATATGTTTCTTCTATTATTGGAAATCTATCATATTTTTCAAGCACTTGTATAACTTTCTCTGCATTTACTTGTCTTCTCGCAATCGATACATCAACTCCTTTATAGCGTCGCAATAACATAAATGCTCTCTCAGCACAGTGTCTAAATCTTTTCTTAAACAGTTCTGTAGCTCTTACAGCTTTCCTTACAATATTCTCTACATTCATATAAGATACTTCTAATATGAGCTTTTTAACATCTCTAGCTTTTATAGGGCTTGAAAATGTAAGCATAAATCCGTTGTCTGTTACCGTTATCTTAACACTTTCCCCAAGATGCTTCACAAAAACATATGCATAAGCTCTGGAAAGCACATCATTTACCCTCCTACCAAACAAACTATGGAATATTACATTTGTAGTTCCTTTCTCATTATCAGGCCATATCTCAACTAGTACAAATTTATCTGATGGAACCTTAGTGTTTGTAAAAGCCATTTGCTGATATATATAATCATATATATATTCAGCAGCATGCTTTTCAATATTGTACTCCTTTACAAGCCATGCTATAACATGTTCCTTAGGCATATAGCTAATGAGCTCCGCAACAACCCTCCTAAACTTACCAACTTCTAACGCTGAGTCATAGGCTAGTGGAAGCATTTCAGAAAACCATGATGGAACTGTAGGTTTTTCTCCCTCAACAGGTTCAACAATGACATGAGTTGGATGGAGAGCTAGAACCCTATAGGATTTACCACCTAATACAAAGATTTCCCCTGGCGCCAATATTTCTGCAAAACCCTCTTCAAGATCCCCAATATACTGCTTCTTGCCATTAACCATTGCCACAACGACTACCTTTGCCTCATCTGGTATTGCTCCAACATTAAGCTGATATATCATTCTAGCACCCCTCTTTTTCCCAATAATTCTTGAGGATTCATCGTAACGTATCTTGGCATAGACATTGTAGTCCTCTAGACCAGGGTATCTACCACTAAGATAATTCACTACACTCATTAACTCCTCTTCCGTAATTTCATGATAAGAATAACTCCTCTTAATGATTCTAAGAATTTCATCAAATGTTCTAGGCTTTTCAAGAGACATTCCAACTATGTGTTGCGCTAAAATGTCAAGAGGTTTTTTAGGTATTTTTATGCGATCTATTTTTCTCTGAAGAGCTAGTTTTGCTAAGACAGTGCACTCTACCAAGTCATCTCTATCTACAACTATCATAACACCTTTGCTGACTGCATAGGCATTATGACCTGCTCTACCAACTCTTTGCAAAAGTCTTGTAACACTTTTTGGGCTGCTTAAAAGTACTACAAGATCTATATACCCTATATCAATGCCTAGCTCTAGGCTTGTTGAAGATACTGCTACACGTAAAAGCCCTTTCTTAAGCTTATCTTCAACCTCAAGTCTTAAATCTCTACTTAAGCTACTATGATGCGCCTCAATTTCATCAGCATTGAGCACACCATTTAAGCTAAGGCTCTTTTTAAGCTTGTACACAACCTTTTCTGTAGCACTTCTCGTATTCGTAAAAACTAGCGTTGTTCTATGCTGTAAAATGAGCTTCACCAACTCTTCATATATTGCTTCGTTAAGTGTAGAAGCAGGTGTATAAACTAGGTCAAAGCGAGGAACAGCAACTCTTATGTCTATGGGTTTCGAGAACCTGGCATCAGCTATGACTATGGGTCTTGGGGAATTGTTATCATCGTATCCAGCTAAAAACCTTGCGACATCTTCAAGAGGAGCTATTGTTGCACTCAAACCTATTCTCTGATAATCTCTACCAGCGAGGTCGACAAGCCTTTCAAGAGATAAAGATAAATGCGCTCCTCTTTTACTTGATGCAAGTTCGTGAACCTCATCTACAACAACCCACTTAACTGTAGCAAGCTTCTCTCTAAATTTAGGCGCATTTAATGCTAGTGCAAAGCTTTCTGGAGTTGTAATAAGGATGTGGGGAGGCATTCTAACCATTTTAGATTTTTCATGGGGTAAGGTATCGCTAGTTCTCACACCAATCCTAATATCTATATCAACTCCTAGCTCCTTTCTTATATGTTCCCCAATATCAGAAAGTGGTTGTACAAGGTTTTTCTGCATGTCATTATTCAAAGCCCTTAAGGGTGAGATATATATCACATATACCTGATCTCTTAGCTCATTATTTAATGCATATCGATAAAGCTCATCTATTATGGGTAGAAAAACTGCCAAGGTTTTTCCAGTACCTGTAGGGCTCGATATTAGAACATTGTAATGAGATTTTATATAGGGTATGGCCATTTTCTGTGGAGGAGTTAGAGAACCATACCTGTTTTTAAACCATTGGGCAATTTGGGGAAGAAGAAACTTTAGAACCTCGTCATCCTCAAACTCATGTGCATATGCAAAGCCATTTAGAAAATCAAGCTCCAATATTAACACCAAAAGCTGAGCCGAAGCATCTTTCCTATAGTCTTTTTAGATTTAGTTAGAACCTTTATTAAATGTCAGATTCGTGACACTACATTCAAATACCTGCCTTAGATAGTGCTTCTCTTACGTTCTGCGGCAGCGCCATATAATCAATTTCTTCTGCATCTTTTGCATCATACTCCCATTCTTTTTCAGAACCATCTGATGCAACATATACGTGTTTAGTAATGTACATAGGAACTACAAACAGTTTGCCATCTTGGGATCTGCACAACTCTATGACAACTCTTTTATCACCCTTCTTAACAATGTACTTTTTCTCAATAGATATTCTATACATCAAATTCACCCTTTCCCTCTTTTTTATCCTCTGTTTTCAGCAAGTTCTTGACTATACTATTTGGCAGAGTAAAAAAGTGTTTGCTAACTTCAACTATGTAACTTGTAGACGGAACTGCCTTTGGTATACCTATGTTGAGTGCCAGCAAATTTTTCTCCATGTTCAGCTCTAAAGCTGTCTTGAGTTTGCCTGAGTCAATTCTAACCCCTATTTCATAAGCTATGACAAATTTTGTGAATCTTCTTACAGTGTCTTGCAGATTTTCAAAAAAGCTGTATAGCTTCTTCAGTAGGGAGACAAGTTCTTCAAACTTTATGAATCCGAAATAATATAGCGTGAAGATGAACCTAAGAAATCTTGCGGCTAAGCCCTCATCTAGTCTATTACATAAATCTCCCAGTTCTTTGCAAAACCCCTCTTTTGAAGTAGCTTCTCTAAGTGCATTCCACATTAATTCAAATTGTATTTCCAATGAGAATACCTTTCTAAGTACATCTTCCTGAAGGTCTTTGTCTATTCCAAGCCCCCACTTGCCAATAATATATAGTGAGGAAAGTTCTTTGTCGTACAGATCTGGAGGATTGCCTACTCCTCTAATCGGCTCTATACTCTTGGATTCGTAAACACTTCTCAAGATCTCTACCACCTCCTCTCTTTTCAGATCAGGCTTTGAGATCACTATGCTCCAAACAGTTGTTAGTGCTTCTATTCTCTTTCTCCTCAAATTCATTCAATAGCACCTTAAAGCCCATATTGTGTATCAAATACTGCTTTACTATTTCTTATGGTGACTAGATATATATACCCTTGATATTTTACCTCAATTTAGATGTGGAAATAGGTTCAGCACTATGAAAAGCCTGAATGTAGATATAGCTATAACAACGGATAGAAGTATGATGACAAATCACCACAGAAGGGAGTTCTTAGGGTTCTTGGCAACAGGGCCCGCAATGTATGTTCCTGAAGAGGTATGGATGTATTTATGCTGTCCAAAGCCTGAGATAGATGAATTTGGGAGGCCTGTAGAAGCTCCATATGGCTTGAGAAAAATTGAGGCAGCACTACAAGATGCTGGTTTTGAAGCACATATAATAGATCCTGACTACCTAGGCAAGTATGTTGATAAGGTAAAGATTCTCATGATAGGTCACCACGACTTTTTTGCTTTTGGGCCTCCAAGTTCTGAATGGTGGCTCATTACAGGAAAAGAGCCTGTAAATAGAAAGAGCTTCTTTAAGTTAATGGAGAGTGAGAGTATAAAGAAAATGAGGCAACGTGGTGTGAAGGTAGTTGTTGGAGGTCCAGCGGCATGGCAATGGCTTTGGGAGCCTGAACTTGTAGAGAAATGGGGTATTGATGTCATAGTTGAGGGTGAAGCTGATGAGGTCATAATTGATGTTGCTAGAAAAATTTTAAATGGTGAAGAAGTGCCTAGGTACATATCTGTAGGAGCCTATGAATCTCCGCCAATAGATAGAATACCTTTAATAAAGGGTGCTAGTGTTAATGGACTTGTTGAAATTATGAGAGGGTGTCCAAGGGGCTGCAAATTCTGTAGTGTTACGTTAAGACCCTTAAGACATATTCCGATAGACAGGATTTTAAAGGAAATTGAAGTAAATAAAGGTTTTGGCATAAATGGTGCTATTTTGCATAGTGAGGACATTTTGCTATATGGTGCAAGGGGTATAGAAGTAAATGAGGAGGCTTTGATCAGACTTCATGACGCTGTAACGAAAAGTGTAAAGAGTGTGGCATGGGCTCACGCATCTTTAGCTGCTATAGTCTACTCCCAGAGAAAATACAAGTTGATAACAAAGATAACTGATATGATTTATTCGCGTTTAGATCAAAACTACTTAGGTGTTGAAGTAGGTATTGAGACGGGGTCACCAAGATTAGCAAAAATAATAATGCCTGCCAAATCAGCACCGTTTAAAGCTGAGGAATGGCCAGATATTGTTGAAGAGGCTTTTGCTATAATGCATGACCATAGAATAATACCTGCAGCAACCTTTATCTTGGGGTTTCCAGGCGAGGAGCCTGATGATGTTATTAAGACTATAGAGCTATTGGATCGCTTGAAGAACTACAGAAGCCTTATAGTTCCAATGCTATTCGTGCCTATGGGTATTTTAAAGAGCGAAGAAGGTGGTGTTGTAGGTATGAAGATTATGCAAGAACATGCAGAGGCTATGAGAAAAGCTTTTTGGCATACAGTTACATGGGCTGAAGACATAGTGTATAACTTCTATATGAAGGGGCTGAGGTATGAACCTCTAAAGTTTATAATAAAGATCTTTCTGTGGTATGCTAAAAAGAAAATGAGTGAATTAGAGAAAAAATTATTGCCAAAGTTTAGCGGCAAAGAACTATCGCTAAAGGTTTAAACTAAATGTGTTTTCACTTCCTCGAGAATAGTTGTTTATGGTGTTTCAGAGTTGTTTATGACTATCCCTGTTCCTTACTATTTGCTTATGAGCTATGGTTCAAGGCATTTTATAGTTGTTTAACACCATCTTCATATTCATTGCGGCTCTTCTGATTCTCCTTACCACTATTCTTAAGCTGTTCTCGGGGGATCTAAAGTTGTTAGCAAGTCTATGGGTTGCAATGGCATGTAATTCTTCTCATAGTACTGAAAAACTCAACTCAAATATATGTGGGAAACCTGTGAAAATCCTAATAGGAATACTTATCTCCTAGGGGTGGGGAGGAAGTCAAATATGACTAGTAAGACATCTTTATCGAGATTAGTTTTGTTGAATAGTGTTTCTAAGCTTTTCATCCCTATTCTTGGAGAATGAGCTTAGTTTGAGATATAAACCTATTGTTGCACATCTTTAATACTCTTGAAAACAGATTTTAGATATTGGAGTGCATATGTACACAAAGTCAAAGCTAATGTTAAGTCTCGCACTTTTAAAAGATTTGCATAACAAGATAGAGTATTATAAAACTATGGTTAATAACAATATTAGAAGGCTAGAGCTTCTCACACATAGTGATATAAGGGGTAGAAAAATTGATGTGAGTAGGGAATTGCGAAACTTAATGGAGCTAAAAAAAGGGATTGAGGGAATCGATGTTTTTCTGGAAAATATCATCATGAGATTAGAGACCTTGTTAATATCTGAACAAGTAATTTTATCAGCAATGCTTATTAAGGAGCTTTCAAAAGAGTTGAAGCATACTATTGGCAACACCATCCCGGTTATAGATGTCTATATTGATAAGCTTAATATCATTGCAAATGATGTTGTAAATCAATTGCGAATGCAGGAAAGCAAAGGAGAAATTATTACAGCATCTGAAGAAGCCAAAAAAATTATTAGAGAAGCAAAGCAATTCTTTACTTAAAGCTAATTAAGAGTTGTGTTCCCCGCTAACGGTACTCGATGTTATTTGTGAATTGTGATTCCGTTTGTGGGGCTGCACCTCTGTGGGGGTTCATTTGCTTTGCCTGCACTTCATGGGTGGCTGTAGAGCCCAACATCACAAGGCTCCCATCTGAATCTCTATATGTCACCTCAGTGCGGATCATCCGAGAAATTATGGTGGGTATAGAGCTGTTTAAACATTATTCTATAGAGCCAGGTATTTACAGGTATTCACAGATATTTAAACCTACAGTCAACTTTGTAACAGCCTTACTTATCACTAACGCCTTTGATGTATAGAAACAGCCTTGCTGTTCTCATGGGTAAAGCTATCTCAATGATTTGAACAGGCTTCCATCCAGGTATTTCAAAGTCTAGTGTTACTATTCTTGTGCCATCCTTTAATTCGCTCTCAAGCTTGGGTCTCAAAGCTCTATTAACAGATGTGAGGAGGTACATATATATTACTGTAGCATTAGATAGATTAACCTTAAAGAAGTCCTCGTTTATGAACTCTATTCTATCCAGTGCATTCTCTACCTTAGCACTTTCCCTTGCCCTTTCTATTAACGTAGGATTTATTTCTACACATATAGCTTTCTTAACACCCTCTTTTGCCGCCTTTAAAGCTACACGCCCATCCCCACAACCAAGATCATAAAATATATCTGTAGGTTTTACACTAGCTAACTTCATAATAGTATCAAGCAACTCCTCTCTTGTAGGAACCCAAGGTACTCGAGCACCTTCATAATAAGCTGATACCAAGCCCAGCACCCCTTCAGAGTTCCACAAATCACTCATCTTAAGCACTCGCTTATAAATCTTTACAACTTGAAAGTCTATGAAAGGTTTTAAATAATAATGTTGAAGGTTTTCTGACTATAAATAATAGCTAGAGCATTTAATTTATTACAACTGAAAGCCTTGCCTTTTAAGGTGGGGATGGATGGAAAGGTTTATAAGATGCGTTTCTTGTTTTAGTTGCCCCTAAGCACATGGATGCGGGGTTGGCAACTACATAGAGATGTGGGGATCTCTGACCACCCCTGAATGCTCCTCAAATGACAGATGTAGCTCCGAATAGATGATGGGGACCAATGAACCACCCAAAGGGAACCCTCGCCCTTTAGGGCGGGGAGAAGGTCAGATCTATTCAGGTCTATACCTAGTGTATCTAACCTCCTCACCTAAAAGATGGGATGCTGAGAAAAGCTTGTTAGAGCTTAGTTTGTAGATATTTATGTGTGCAAATACTTATCTTCTTGTCTTTGCTGATAAGAGTTTAAATGCTTCTGCACTTACTGCATATCTTTGGATGACACGCTCTCTAGTGTTTCAAAAACTTGTATGGGAGCAGCCCATGGCTTTGGGCTCTATAGCTGTCCATGAACTCAGGGTGCTCTCTAGAGGTAGCTGCGCTACCTAAGAGGGGATGGGTAGGGGGAAATCTCTGGATGCAATAAATAAGCATGAATTGATGGGGATGGACATCTAAGGACAAACGATATAGGTAGCAGATAATTATGTTGATTAGGGTTATTAGAGGAATAGACTATGGACTTTCATTATATTACTCCTATACTCTTCCTCTTTATGATGTTAAGCCTGTTGACAATGGCTTTGTGTTTATAAAAACTGTTGGTCTATGTAAAGGGCTTGAATGTAGGTTTCAGAGGAGTTCTTTGGAAACAATTTGTGTTGTTCCGCAGTGTTGTGAGGGATATGCTGAAAAGCTCCTGGGCTTGGATTCTAGGTGGGGTTTTGAGGAGTTGTGTAAAGTTATTGGTTGGGGGAAGTGTATTTTGTCTAACATAACACTTCTCTATAGTCCTGGAGATGCGGATCTCATTCTATATGCAATTCTCTTATCTAGAAACACAGATTATTTTACAAATACACTTCGTTGGTTTAAGCAGTTTGTGGATAGGGGTGTAGTTGAAGACAGAAGTTATATTCCTCAGCAAGTACTTATGCTAGCGCCTAAGGTAAAGAAGCTGTTTACAGATGCTAAGAATGCTAAAGACATTATTATCTCCCTTCTTACTCTAAAAGGTATTGGTGTAAAAAGTGTTACGGCTTTATTGCTTCACGCCTATGGAGAGACAGAATATGCTCCTGTAGATAGGCATTATAAGAGATACTTAGAAGCTATATATGGAGAGCTGAGGGAGCCTATAAAGAAGATTTGCATAGCTACTAAACTGAACTGCTTAGTGTGTAAATATAAGGACAAGTGTTTTTATGGTGTTGCAAGGAGTTTAGGAAAGCTAAATGGATATCTGCAATCTCTAACCTACCTTTCTGAAAGACTGAGCTTTGCCAGGAGTCGGTTTGAGGAAGTACTTGTTCCTAAGGATTATAGAGATGTAAAAGCTTTAAGGAAAGTAACAGCTTTAGCTATAGAGACTCTCACTAGAGAAGCTGGGCTATGGCATGCAAGGATATGACCCATTTCAGCTAGGGGAAGCTGTTAGGAGGTTTGTAACTAGAGCAGTTTTTGGAATTGAAGAGAGGAAGTACTATAGGTTTAGGGGTGGGAAGTGGTATGGTGGTATATCTACAGGAGACGTTGTTGGCTGCAATCTTAGATGCAAATTCTGCTGGAGCTGGAAATACACTCACACAACAGATAAGGGAGAATTCTATGATCCCAGCAAAGCATTTGAGAAAATGCATAGCATAGCTAAGGAGAGGGGTTATAGCTATGTGAGGATCAGCGGTGGCGAACCAACACTATCATTTAACCACTTACTAGAACTTCTAAAGCTATTCAATGAAACAAATCTTACATTTATTTTAGAAACCAATGGGCTTTTGCTGGGAAAGGAAAAAAGCTATGTAAAAGCGTTGGCAAATTACAATGTAGTTGTTAGAGTTTCTTTTAAGGGAGCCACAGAAGATGAGTTTGCTATACTAACAAGTGCAAGACCAGAATTCTATGAGTATCAGTTCAAAGCATTAGAAAACCTTGTGGAAGCAGGATTTAGACCAGGTGTGGATGTATACCCAGCAATAATGCTAAGCTTCAGCACGGATGAGAGCTACTCCAGATTCAAGGAAAGGCTAAGGAAAATAGATCCAAAATTCGCTGAAGCTATAGATGAAGAGTACGTAATTCTCTACCCACATGTGATAGAGATTCTCAAGAGAAACAAACTCAAACCCAGGATAGCCTTTACACCAGATAACATACCAACCTCAATGATTTAAAGCATATCCAATGAGATAAGATGCAAAATTTTGTTTAAGGTTAGGGTGCTATGTTTCTATATCTGAATACATTATTTCTATATCTCATAGCTTTAGCTAATCTCTCTATGAGTAAATATACCTCTCCTTCATACACCTTCTGAAGATCTCTGTTCTCCATGTAATGCTCTACAAGTCTTTCTCTCAAGTATCTCTTCCCTTTTTCATCTCTCAAAACTTGGAACACATAGAAATAATGTCTGAAGATATCAGTCCTTGGATCACTACAGCATGTCACGCATTTTTCGTAAGTTTTGAGAAGGTTCTCTAACTCTGGAGAATATAGTGCTAGCTTTAATGAAACAACTTTTCTCAGATGCTCTATGACATCATAATATATTTCTTCATATAATCTCCTAGTTGCAGACCCCTTGGGGAACCTTGACATTGTTTCTAGGAGTAATTGTATTAGAACTCCAGACATTTTGTACTTAACCATGCCCCTCAACGCCTCTCCAACAACGCTCCACACCCCAAAACCTTTATCACTGTACGGGTTGTGCCCACTGCCAGAGTGTATAGATATAAGTACGTTGTTTGAGTATAGAATTGTATGTATGTTCCTTAGATTCTCGTACAATTCTCTCAAGTCGCCATTGTAATCCTCTCGTTTTCTGAAACCTATATTTGGAGCTAGGAAATCTGGTTCTATACCCATTCTCTTCAGCTCATATACGTAGAAGAAAACCTCATTAGGTGGCGAAACCTTGGGAGTCTCATCGAAGGCTATCTCGATTCCAAAAGGCTTGTCGTTATACTTCATTACTATGTCTAGCACCTTCTTCACGTATTCGAGGCTTTTACGGTACTTTAAAACAAGCCTAGCTAGCGTTGGTCTGCTGAACCTAAGTGTTAGTTGTCTATCGCTAGAAATGAATGTAAATGTTTTTTCAAGGTATCTCTCTTCCATCTCTCTTCTTTCATCAAATTCCACATTATTTTCATAGAACTCCACAACCTCTCTATCGCTTAATGTGTCTATGCTATAATCTATGAGCTCACATGTATCTATGGTAACAAAATCCACTCCACCGCTCTTCTTAACTTCGCTAAACTCCTCTTCAATGTATGAAAGAGATGTGGCAATCTCATCATCGCTAATAGGCTTGGTCATAGGAACCCCTGCTATCTTCTTTAAAGCTCTCTCTACACTACCCATAATAGATACGTGGTCAGCCTCTATCTCTATCACAGCTCCGAATGCCTCTCCGAATCTCCTACCCTTAGTTATATACTCTTCTATAGATGTCCCAGTATGGCCAAAGTATAGAAGATCCGGATTAGTAGAATTAATGTAACTTGATGGAGCGGTTTCTCTATTGAATGAAAGCATTAACGTACCTGCAATACCAAGACTTTTAAACGCCTTTAGTATAGGAGGTATAACTATGTCTGGTATTCTTACTCCAAATGCAGGTCTAGGTAGCTTACCTAAATACATTAAAACCTCCACACTACTGTCAGTAGAGAAAAATTTAAATATTTTTAACCTTGTATTCTTCTGAAAGGTGAAACAAAATACTGTATGGCTATCTAAAGAAGGGAAATGTTGAGATATTGGCGAGGTTCCCATGGGATATAGGAATAATAAGTTTTATGGTGTTTCCAGAGCTCATGAGATCTTCGGAAGGAGCAGCTGATAAGATAAGGGTTCTGCTTGAAGATCCTTACTTTGATTTACTCGAAGTTATGATAATAGATGATGGTGAGTGGAGAAAGATAAGTGAGCTAAATAGAGTTTATGGCAAGAAGTTCGCATTAGGACTACAACCAGTTGTCTTGACACGTGGGGTAAATCCTAGCGCAATTAATGAAGATGAGAGAAAGAAGAGTGTTGAGATTCTGATTAAAGAGGTTAGGGTAGCTGGAGAAAGAGGCTATAGAGCTGTTGGAATATGTTCTGGTCCAAATGTTGAAGGATCTGAAAGGGAAAGGGCTAAGGAGGCTCTAATTAAAAGCCTTGTAGAACTTGGTGCAGAGGCTGCAAAATATGGTATGAATGTATATCTAGAGACATTTGATGTGGCATGGGATAGAAAGAGGTTGGCTGGATATTTTGAAGAGACAGCTAAAATCATTGAAAAGGTAAGGGAGCAGGCAAAGAATGTCTACATAATGTGGGACTTGAGCCATGCACCACTACTAAACGAATCTCCAGAAAAGCTCAGATCATATCCAGAGCTTGTTGGACACATACATATAGGTTGTGCAAAGAAGGCTGGAGATAAGCTTCTAGATACTCACCCAGGGTTCTACAGACCTGGAGCACTCAACACAGAAGTTGATGTAGCGAAGCTTCTCACAACCTTAAGCGATATAGGCTATAGGGGCGCTATAAGCTTTGAGGTCAGGCCTGAAGAAGGTCAACATCCACTAGAAGTAGTAAACTCTTCTAAAGGTGTACTACTGAGAGCTTTTCAACTATTTCTAGAGTCTCGGATATAGCTATATACCTCCATAACCATACAATTTTAACCAACTAATATCGTTTTTCATATATTTCTATATATACTAGTAATGGTCTTCATATAAAGAAAATTTAAATAGTACTAGCAAATATAAGCCCTATTTGTGGGGCTATATAGGTGAATTTCGATTGGATTCAAAGGTCGTAAAAGAAGAAGTTGTTAAAATAATAAAAAGTGCAGAAATAGAGAAACTTGTCATACCTATTCCTCCAAGAATAGATCATGCTGATCACATAATGAAGACAGCTTTAATGGGTTGGACAAAGCTTGCAGCTGATCACATACTTCACCCCGAGTTTGTTAAGATAGCTAGGGAAGTGTTTTCAGCGCTTGTTAGAAGGATTGAGCATGTGTTGAAGAGTGAGGGTGTTCTAGATTCTAGTGGAAAGCTTATAGAGTCAGCTGTTGTGAAAAGGGCGAGGATTTATGACACTATCTTTGAGATAATATTTAATCTGGGTGGTGTTGAGAGTAAGTGGGCTGGGTATGGTGAGGAGGATGCCGAGAACTATATAAGGTATTTAGTGAATGCATTTGATTACTGGGAGTCTCTAGAAAGAGAAGAGCTTGGCTATCCAGTAATTGTTGAGTCTGTAGTAGAGTTGCAACTCAATGAGTTAATGAAGGTTAACAAAGGTAAGAGCCTTGTAGCTACCATAGCGCAGGAAGTCTCTAAAAAACTTGATAAAAGCTCTATTGTTAAAAGCTATGTAAATGCAATGCTTAGCGAGATAAAGAATATTTTTTACAGAAAGGTGTATGAGGAGGGCATGTGTAAGTTTGGAAATGACTATGCACTAGGTTTGAGATTCCTAAGGCACTTAGGCTTTGTACAAGTTTCAACCAATCCACCTCTAGCAGCCACAGCATACAATGACGATCCTGAACTTCTCGAAAAATTCAGGAAATATGCTTCAGAGGTTTTGATCAAGGAACATCCTGAGTGGTTTGAAAACCCTGAGAAATACGCTGACGACATAGCTATGGAGGCAACAAGATTTGCTCTCATGGACAATTTCTATGTATTTAGGGTACCATTCATACTCTCAAAATATCACGATGGTTTAGTTAGCTACCAGCTAAACCCACTTTTTGCACATGATGCAAAGAAGAGTGTTGAAGATGTGAAGGTGTTTGTCTCTAGACTTGAAAGAGATCTTGCTGTTTACGATGAGTATCTGTGGTGGGGCTTTAACGTCCCTGAAAAAGGTAGAGCAGATCTTGTTGTAAAGGTCTCAGCCGCTTATCCAGCTGCGATGGAGATAGCTGAAAAGATAAATGAGATGGGTGTAGGCCAGAATATTACTGTTAGCTTTACGGTATCGCAAGAGGTTTTAATAGCGTATGCCGCTCTGAAGGGTATGGCAAAGGCTATTAGAAAGGGTATAATACCTTCTCAAACCTATGATACTAACATGGGTGGTAGATTAGAAGATCATCTAAGAGAAGAGACCGCAACGCAACTCCTATTAAAAGCTCTTGAAGCAGTTGACGAAGCTAAGAGGTTTAGCATTCTTGAAAAGCTTGCAAAGGGCTTGGGGGTTAAGGAGGATGCTTGGGATAAGGTTAAGAAGCAGGATTTCAAATCTATTGCAAGCTTCTTGTGTAGTAGAAGAGTCTTAGGCAGAAATCTGCTGAGAGAACCCTTCATAGATGCACTTGTCGAGTTAGGGCTATACAGATCTAGAGAAGATGGATTGCAGCATTTGAAGCCTTTAGAAGATGCATTAAAGCTTTCGGGTACTTTTGTTGCGCAGAGAGTTTATGAAATACTTTTCGCTCCCTGGAACAGGGAGAAGTGGATAAATCACTTCATCAAAGAATTTGGCTTAACGAGAGAAGAGGCAGAGATTGTGCTGGATAGAATAGATTTGCTACCAGCATCAAAGAGAAAACCCATAGACACTCTCTACACCTTTGCCTCAAGAAATATGACGAACACAGAATTTCCAGATCACCAACTGAATGTCGTTAAGGAGGTTGCAGAAAAAGGAGTTAAATTAGAGGATCTAAAGGAGTCTATATACCAGTCATTACCTAGAAAATACCTTGAAATACTGCTTCAATTAGAAGACTTTGTTAAAGCTTATGAAGCTTCGCCTGAAGTCAATGAGCTTCTAAAGAATGTTGGCATAGATAGAGATTATGGGAATAGGGGTGTATCTCCAAAGGACTGGCCTTCTTATGGTCCAAGCAAGAAGACTATGGACGAATTTAGCCATGAATACATAGTGTTTAGAGAAAAAGTAGTAACGTTATTTAAGAGGCAGAGATAATGAGTAATATGTGGTGTTGTGTGTAATGAGGCCCAAACTGTTTGTTACTAGAGAGCTATTCACAGATGTGATAGAAAAATTGAAGAAGTATTACGATGTAGAATTATGGGATAGGTATCAACCACCACCATATGAAACACTATTAGAGAAGGTGAAGGAAGTAGATGCCCTTGCTTCTCTGCTAAGCGATAGAATAGATTGCAACTTGCTTCAACAGGCAAAGAGGCTTAGAATAGTTGCACAGTATGCTGTAGGCTATGATAATATAGATGTGGAGTGCGCTACTAGGCTGGGGATATATGTTACAAATACCCCAGGGGTTTTAACAGAGGCAACAGCTGAGCTTACATGGGCTTTAATACTAGCTGTTGCTAGGAGGATTGTAGAGGCAGATACATTTGTTAGATGGGGTGAGTGGTGGAGAACTAAAACAGGCTGGCATCCACACATGATGCTTGGTCTAGAGCTTAAGGGGAAAACACTTGGTATCGTGGGTTTAGGGAGAATAGGATCTAGAGTTGCTGAGATAGGCAAGGCCTTTGGCATGAAGATAATATATTACGATCTTAGCAGAAATGAGGCTTTGGAGAAGCAGTTAGGTGTTGAATATAGGGGTCTTGATACCTTGCTGCAAGAAGCCGATATAGTGTCAATACATGTTCCGTTAACAAAGGAGACTTATCATCTTATTAATGAGGAGAAGCTGAGAAAGATGAAGAGAACAGCATTGCTAATCAACACGGCTAGAGGGGCTGTAATAGACACAAACGCATTAGTCAAAGCACTTTCAGAGGGTTGGATAGCAGGTGTAGGGTTAGATGTGTTTGAGCAAGAGCCTCTACCTCCAAATCATCCACTAACAGCATTCAAAAACGCTGTTCTTGTACCACACATAGGCTCGGCAACATATGATGCAAGACATGCAATGGCAGAGCTTGTAGCTGAAAACCTAATTGCTTTCTATGAAGGCAGAGAACCGCCAACACTAGTAAACAAAGATGTTTTGAAAGTAAGATCTCCAGGTTTCAAATAATCTTCTAGTTTTTAACACTATTTTTTGTTGTAGGATAACATGTTCTCTATATAGTACTCCTAACACTTTCCCAATTCTAAAAAAGTGGGTTTTAAGTGTAAATGTCTCTAGGATAGAACTTTAACAGTATAAATAATATGCTGGTGTATATATGGCTTTACCTATTGACATGTATAGTTTTGTTATTTGCACCATCTTTGACTTTTCTCTATAGAGAAGTGCAATAAGGTGTTCTGAGATTTTTTCATTACATAGAAATGTTATTGAGGTTGATGGTGTTAAGAAGATTTTTAGTTCATGTTTCTGCATTTCAAGATCTCTGTAGAGCCTCTTCAAATTCTCTATATCGAACTCGTCTTGAGGATCGATGAACAAGGCTACGAGGCATGGCTCCTTACATGTTTCAGAAACTATGTGTTTTGTAAACCACCTTGCTATTCTATTGCTACTCGAGTAGCTACGTATCATAGCAGGGTTTTGAGGCCAAGTGACTATTGCAAATATTTTGTGTACTTCATGAATATTCCCTTTAGATATAACATTGGTCATGCCTATGTTGTCTTCTGTTATAACACCAACCCTCACATTCATACCCCGTTTTAATGCTTTATCCACTAGATCTACTATAGCTCTTGAAATGTGTTGAATTGGTGGAGGATCTCCAGCGAAGTGCCCACTATGGAGTACTACTACAACAACTATATTCCTAAATGACCTGCCCTCATATTCCTTAACCATTAGACGCTGAGCTTTTGCAGTTGCTTTCCAGGCAATTCTCCTAAAATCATCACCTGATACATATTCTCTAATACCGAGGATATCTATACCCATACCTTTTCTTCTGGTTAGAGCACTCTCATAAAGCATCTCTCTTGAGAGTAAAGTCTCTATTCCAAATCTTGCTATAGCTCTGGAAGGAACTATACACACCTCAACATCTTTTTCAAAACGCATCTCTATGAAGATATTGAGTAATCCAAAGACATCTCTTAACAATAGTACTAAGCCTTTCACACTATGGGTTCCTACAAAACCTTTTAGCATGAGAAAGAGCTGAATCTGCTCTAAATCATTGTGAAGCCTATAACTCACTAACTCTATGCCAGGATCTGAGTTTAGATGTATTTTTGAGATTCTAAGTAGCTCTAAAGCTTTCTTATTCTTAATAGTGATTGGTATGATGATTTCCTCATCCTCAATGCCACTATACCCTGTAACTTCTAGTGCAACACTTTTAGCTATGTGTTGTGCTAATGGTGTTGTAGAGAAGGAGATTATCAGAATTGAGAGGGTGGTTACAAGCGTATATACTGATATGAGGACTGAGGGGTATAGGTAAAGTGTGATCTCAAGTAGAACAAGTATTGCGAGAAACATGTATAGCCTACGACTTGCACATACATATATTCTAAAGTTGTTTTTCTCTATGGCTTTGGCACCTCAACTTTAGCTAGTATCTCCTGTATAATCTTTTTTGTAGAGTACCCCTCAGCTATGTACTCAGGTTTTAGAAGAATTCTATGAGAAAGTACTGGCTGTGAAGCTTTCTTAACATCGTCAGGAATGGTATACTTCCTATGGTCATAAAGAGCAAATTCCTTGGCTAGGTTAAGCAACATTAAAGCACCTCTAGGTGTAACACCCAGTCTCACGGCTTGATGCCTGTTGCTATACTCTACAATTCTTGCAATGTATTCATATACATCATCATCAACATAGACCTGATTCACCTCCTCAGCTGCTACAAAAATTTGCTCAGGGCTTACAATTGGCTTCAAATTCTCAAACTCTATCTCTATGCTTCTTAACCCCTTCTTCAGCAGTTTAACTAGGGACCCCCCTTCTAGAGGCTCCATCTCAACCTTTATATAAAACCTATCGAGCTGTGCTTCTGGCAGTGGAAATGTCCCTTCAAGTTCTATAGGATTTTGCGTAGCTAAGACTGTAAATGGTTTAGGTAGTTTAACTGTCTCACCATCTATAGTGACTTGTCTCTCCTGCATGGCCTCTAATAGAGCTGACTGTGCTCTGGGGGAAGCCCTGTTAATCTCATCAACTAACACAATATTTGCATATATTGGTCCTAGCCTTAGTTCAAAATTACTTGTCTTCTGATTAAATATCTTAGTACCAATTATATCAGATGGCAGTATGTCTACTGTGCACTGAATTCTGGAGAAGGTGAGGTTAAGCAGTTTTGCAATAGTTTTTGCAGTTAGAGTCTTAGCAATACCTGGTATGCCTTCTATGAGTACATGCCCCTCTAAGATGATTGAGAACGTTATAAGTTCAACATATTTCTGCCTACCTACGAGCACTTTTGAAGACTCCTCAACAACTCCATCAACAATTCTGCTAAACGTGCTCACGTCTCTTCACTTCAACAAGTTTTTTACTTCCTTTGCTAAGTATTTAGCTTTGTGAAGCCTGATGCGTATATCCAAGCCCATGTTATGTGCTTTTCTTTCTCTACTTCTGGTTATATCTAATACAAGTTCTTTGCCAGTGGCATATGCCGAAAGACATTCTCCTCTGCTTAGTCAATACACAGGCTTTGCTATTCATGGAATGGCAATGCTGAGGACCTTGCTTTCACAGCTAAATCTAAATGCTTCTTACAATGAAATTGATTCTCGAACAGCGCAGAAGATACTCGGGCTTATTTATAGTAGGGGGGATCTAGCAATGTTTACGGGGTCTTTACAACTCAGAATTCTGAAACTCTACTCAGGAAAAGGCTTCTTACTATCAGAAGAGGATGTGGCTAGCGCTCTATTGGCCGTTGCCAAAAGCCTTGGAGTAAACATAGACAATATTAGCTGTGACAGCGCTATTTCAAAACTCATAGTAAACACATATTACGACTACGAGTTTTGCCCATATAATGTAACAGACATGGATGAGTTCATAGATTATGTGATGTACCTAGACAAAAACTTTTCTCTAAGTATTGCAACATCTGTTGTTTCCAAGCTTCTCATTTTAAAACTTCTCTATCTAAACAAGGTTTCTGTAGATCCTGGTTTATTCTTCAACCTTTACAACGAACTCCTTTATAACGAGTCCCTAGTTACAGCGCTATTCATCAGCAGTTTCACAACTTATCGTATGCCAAAGATAATGAATAGTAGCACTTCAAATACTATGACATCTACAATAAAACTCCTTGGAGAATCAAGTAATGCTGTCACAAGCATTGAATCCTTTGAAAAATTGGTGTACAACACTCTTCTCATACTAGAAAGGCATGCAGCAGATAATATAAGGCCTAGCGACATACTAACAGCTATATTTATAACGCTATCTTCAAACCCTAGCAGAATTCTGGAGATTATGAATAGCAGTAGTATTACTAGTGTAGGTTATGGTGGGGGTGCTATTGGTGAAAACCCAGAGTGGGTAGAGTATCATGATAATGGTGCATATGTATCGCAATTCATTCAAAATGTCATTATCGAAATAGATAAAAACACATCTTCTTACTTTTCTACAGGTGTTGTGGGGCAGGGAACAGCATTAAAGAGTAGTGATTCAAGGCAAAGTGATGTGCATTACACGCCTGCTAAGGAGCCAAGGCAACGCATTTCCATTTCTATTGAGGGCTTTAGAAGGAAAACAAAAGTTGTGGAAGATGTCATAGCAAAGTCCAACGCTGTGATGATTATGGGGATGACTAGTAAAAACAGTAATGAAACTATGATTTTGCATCACGTTATTACAATTGCTGGAGAAAATACTGCATTAAATCATGAATTAGCAGCACTAATACTTCTCATACCTTTTACCACTGTAATAATCTTTAGAAAGAGGCTCTTTGCCATCCTTAGCCGAAGCACCTCTACTGCACATAGGTTACTAGCAGAGAGTGGTAAGACTAAAAATAGCAATCCCCTATATTTAGATAAAAGGTATTTGGTGTTGAAAAAATTCTGGGATATTATGACGGGTTTAGCTAGGGGAAGGGGTATATCTATAGAGGCATGCAATACCCATAGAGAGGTTTTGGAGGGGCTCAAAAGAAGCAATATTGATGGCAATGCTATAAAGCTTATTGAGAAAGCCACGCTAAAGTATGAGATTATTAGGTATGCTGGAAGGTGGGAGAAGGAGAATTTGGAGTTTCTCAACAGCATGTTAATTGAGCTTGAAAAGAGATGGTTAGATAATGTTAGATAGCTTTAGAAGAGTATTTCTAGTTCTAAACATATCCTCTGGCATTGCTGTAGCCACACTACTTCTATTCACACAGCAGAGTTACATAAATTACACAACTATGGTGTTTATGTACATTGCAGCGATGTTTTTTATTAATAGAGCTCTTCTGATGCTATATCTAAATACATCTTTCACTACTCCTAAAATCCCTAGAATTTTGATAAGGTTTCAAAGGGTGAAGGTATATGTATATCAATTGTTATTATTTACTGTCACTTCAACAGTATTAGAATCAATCTTAAGGTTAATGCTTAGAAGCAGTATATATTCTGCATTAGCATCTCTGCCAGCATCTATCCTAATACTTTATACATTGAACAGATTGTCACCAGAGTTAAGGTTTTTAAGGTACTACTCCATAGCCATTGTCATCCTAGCTTTTGTGCTTTACCTAGCTAAGTTTTTAGATGAGAGTGTGTATAGCACTGTAGATTCTCAGCTTAGATTCTTAGAGGTGTTGCTAAGTGGATAGAGAATTTCTGCAGAAGTTGCTGGTATTTACAGCGCTTGCAATTTTAGTGACATCAATAGCTCTTGCAGTACTACAGAGATATGTTGCATCCTTCATTTCCCTCTTAGCAGGAATGATAGTATTGTCTTATGCTAGTGAGCTGCACCATGCAGAAAAGGCTTAGCTTTGCACTCCTCTTGTTAGCGATAATAGTTGTTGTATTGGTTTTAGAGGCACTTGAGCCAGGAGATTATGGTATTACATATTCTGGTGCATCCCCCTTTAACACGTTATGGGATGGAACTTCAGTTTTTGTGCATGTTCTTTCACAGGAAGGTGATGTAGTTATAGTTAAGGACTGGAACCGGGCGAAAAATATCGAAGTAAATGGTTATGGATGCACTCTCCTATTCTTCATATCACCTGAAAAAAGTTATTCAAGTAGAGATTTGTCAACTATTAGAGATATTTTTGGAAAGAAAAATGTTGCTGTGATTGTACTTGATGAAGGGAATTATGGAAATCAGATTCTGAAAGCTATAGGTGCTCCTGTTAAGATCCAAGCATTTAGATACATTGGGGGATTGAGCAACTCCTCTATCGTATATGGTTATGTAAATATCTCGTCAAAAGTAATTTACCTTGCATATGCCTTTGTATCGCCAGTAGTGTTGCAAGGAGGTAGCGAATGCTATGAGATAGCCCATGTTCAGAACTACACTGTAGGGGTGCTTTGCAGAGCTAATGGCAAGTCTATTATAGTGTTTGGGGACGGCTCTATAGCGATTAACGCAGCTTTACAAGATCCAAATCCACTAAATCCATATAGACAGCTTCTAGCACTTCTAATAAATGTTGTTTGTAAAAACAGTTCTTCACGTTTATTTCTTGTAGATGCCTCTAGTTATGGGACAAGGCTTATGACGCTAGAGGAGTTGACCAGTGTTTATGGACTTCAAAAAGCCTTGTCTTTATACATAAACCCTGTCAGATACCTACACTACACGTTTTACTCTTTACCCGAGTCAATAACATCAATAGTTTTTTCAATAACGTGCTTCGCATTGGCATTGTTCTTGGTTATGAGATATGCGAAAAAGCTTAGTAAAGGAGCTATTTCAAGGCGCATTGTTGAAGAGGTGCTGCCAAAAACTCTTGTAGAGGTTCTTAAAAATATTTGTCTAGAGGATTTTGCATGTAGAAGAACTATTCCCTGCATCTCTAAAACTAAGCTTAGCTATGATTGTATTAAAAAGGTTATTAAGTTTGCTGAAGAAAATAAACAGTTTAGGAAAGAGCTCCTTAGCGCATTTTAACCTCTTCCTCATATCAAAAGATGAACCCTATTCTATTTAATCACTATTATTTATTTGGATAACCCTGAAAAGTATCTACATTTTAAGAATTTCAATTCTTTGCTCACAACTGCTTGCACAGTTCCTTCACTTCTTTAACAAGCTTTTCACTACTTTGTTGCATCAACTCTACAGCTGTTTTTAAACCCCTTCTCTTAACAAATTCATCTAGTGCTTTATATGATGCACACCCCTCCTTCTCAATATCCTTTAGCTTCGATACCAGCATACTTTGGATGAACTCACCAAATCTTGCGTCTATAGAGTCTGCTAAATGTACTACAAAACCTTCTAGTGTTGAAAAAGGTGCTAGTCCATGCGCTTCTGAGACAACTCTTATAAGCTCATCTGGAGCACCCCTCTTAGCAAGCTCTGCCACGATAGCATAGTCATGGCTTAGATACCAGTCATCCCTAGCCCTATACCCACCATTAACAGGATCTGAAATGTACTGATAAAACTTGAATATATCGTGAAGCAGTGCCCCAGCTATTACAAGGTCTTCATTTATGTTAATGCCGTAGACTTCTTTGAGAATTTCAGCAAGTCTCTTGGCTATTAAAGCAACAGACAATGTGTGTAGCACCAAGCCTCCTGTAAAGAAGTGGTGTTTTCTTGGCGCAGCTGGAGCTTGGCATAAATCTATCAAAGGCTTTGCCTCAGTAAAACTAAGCCTGGGATCGCTCAATATATTTGATACTATCCTCCCATAGTTTTCTTTCTTAATTTCTTTAGCTACATTCCATAACACATCAATGCACAAGGTTTTCTCCTCGAGCAGAGTCTTTTATTCTTTAGGGTGAAGAGATTTTACACTATAAGCTTTTCAACGCTTTTCGTTAAGTGTAGATAGGTTTTAGCAAGCAGTAGACAAGCACCTTCCGAGTTAATAAGTGAGTTTATCAGCTTATAAATTTCTACATATCTAAAGCACTAAATTCAAGGGGTATTACCAAATGCTGAAATCTGCAAACACAGTTGTTGCTAGGGTTAAGATACTAAGTGATCTTATTACTATAGCTAGATTTATCAAGAACGTAGTAGCGAAGCACGTTAATGGTTTTGTAAAGGCGTTTCTAATAATGATTGCTGTTTTTGGAATCAGAGCTGCTATGGGTGGTTATGCAATTCCACAGGCAGTGGCAAACATTGTTAATGCTGTTAGAAATGGTGCTTCTGATGCGCTGTTCATGAATAGGCTTCTAACTGGAGTTTTTCTATTGCTGGCATCTGCAGTAATTTTCTTTGCAACCGAGTTTGCATTGATGAAATACTTCGCGAAGTTGGCTGACACCATAGTGGTTCTAAAAGATGTTATGCTAAAGCGCATTAAGATGCGGGGTAATGATGATTCTCCTGAAGATGTTGTAGGTAGGATTAGTAGTGATGTTGATTTCACTATTTGGAACATTAACGCTGTTCTCACAACCCTCATACCCAATCTTTTCAGCAGTGTAGCATCCATAGCCTCTGTCTTCAGCTTTAATGCCGTAATAGGCTATATATCTCTAGCATCTCTTGCACCATACATGATAATTGCTGAGTATTATAGTAGAAGAGTTGAGCCTGTGAGAACCGATGAGAGAAGAGCTTATAGTGTGAGTATTGTTCGTATTAGGAATGCTGTTTATGAGTACAATGACTTCGATGTCCTAAGCAATGTGTTTTCCTGGTGGAGAAAAGCTATAACAGCTCTGATGTGGTATGATAGAGTGTACTGGGGCTATTCACTATTCACACAATATGCTTCTGTCTCAGCTATAGCTTACCTATCTGTAGATAAGACTAGGAGGGGAGAAATAGATGTTGGGGCACTGGCCGGGATCCTCTCAGCAGTGTTTGGAGCACATGGAGCCATAATGAATGCTATGTGGGCTCTCTGTATACAGAGTCAGACTGTTGCTGCAATAAAGAGGGTTTCAGAATATCTTTTCGCTGACAAGGGGCTGAAGAAAGCAGAGGCTCCATTGCAGGTTCTTCCCATCGTCAAGAGATAAAAACTTTTCCTCTACAGAAAAACTGTTTGGGGGTGCAGCTCTATGGCATATTGTGAAAATGGTTTTAGGAAAGCTATTCAGATTGGAATTGTGGTTAGGGATATTGAAGATGCGTTGAATCGCTGGTGTAAGTTGTTGGGAATTGAAAAGCCTAGGGTTATAGAGACAGAGGAGTGGGAAAAGACTAAGGCAATGTACATGGGTGTGCCTACTAGGGGGAGGGCTAAGCTAGCATTTATAGATCTAGATAATATAACTATAGAGTTGATACAGCCCATTGATGGACCTAGCACCTGGGAGTCTCAGCTGAGTGCCTATGGTCAGGGAGTTCATCACATAGCATTTGTGGTAAAGGATGCTGATGGCTGTGCGAAGAAGTTGGAAGGTTTTGGTGGTATTAGGGAACAGGAGGGGTTATTTGAGGGTGGCAGATACATATATGTAGATCTTTTAAAGAGTCTGGGTGTGAGAGTAGAGTTGTTGCAATTCTTTAAATAGGGTGTATTCATTGGATTTGAGAAGAATCCTTGAATACGTTGCGAAAGGTGTTATAACAGTTGATGAAGCTCTTAAAGAGGTGAGGCTCTTTGCATTAGAGCAAGTAGAGAATTCTATACGGTTCGATATTGGAAGGGAGCTTAGAAGAGATGTGCCTGAAATCATTTTTGGTGAGGGTAAATCTGTAGAGGAGTTGCTGAAGCTCGTTACAGCTGTTACGCCAAAGATTGGTAGGGTTATTGTTTCAAGGCTTCGTAAAGACCATGTAGAGGTCTTGAAGAACTTGGGTGCTGAGGGTTTTTCTGTTGAGGTTAATGAGAGGGGTAGGATAGCTGTTATCAGGGTGAGAAACTATGAGAAGCCTGTGTACAACTGTAAGGTGGGTGTTGTAACTGCTGGAACTGCTGATATAGGTGTTGCTGAAGAGGCTAGAACCATTGTTGAGGAGATGGGGTGTAGAACTATAGCGTTATATGATGTTGGTATTGCGGGGTTTCAAAGAGTTTTAGAGGCTGTGAAAACCCTTAAGAAAGAGGATGTTGATGTGGCTATTGTGGTGGCTGGTATGGAGGGAGCCCTACCATCAGTAATAGCTGCACTCCTCGATATACCGGTTATAGGTGTTCCCACATCCGTTGGCTATGGTGCTGGAGGAGGTGGAATGGCAGCGCTATACTCAATGCTACAAGCATGTCCATTGGGATTAGCTGTGGTCAACATAGATAACGGTGTTAATGCAGGTATTGTAGCAGGGTTAATTGGAAGAAGAATAGCATTCTATAAGCAGAGATAAGTTGTTTCAGTGAGCAGTTGTAGACATTAGTGGTTTGTCACATCAAAAAACCTTATATTACCTGCCATAGTCTTTAAGCTGTGTAAGGGGTGTTCCATTGAATAGAGTTATTGTTATAGACCCTTCAATATCGGGGATATCGGGCGATATGCTTTTAGCTGCACTTATTGATATTGGTGCAGATCTTGATATTCTTAGTAAGCTTGGTAAAGCTGTTGCTAGGGTTGTAGATGGTGTTGAAGATATTAATATAAGTGTTGAAGATGTTGTGAGAGGGGGTATAAGAGCAAAGGCTTTGAAGGTAAATCTCGTTGAAAAACATGTAGAGAGGAGTGGAACTGAATTGCTACAGTACGTAGAGGCTGTTGTCGATGAGGTTGGTTTGGGGGATAAGGCGAAGAGAATAGCGCTTAGCGCTATTAGGGCTCTTGTCGAGGCTGAGGCTATAGTACATAGCTCAAGTGTTGATGAAGTGCATCTACATGAGGTTGGATCTGCTGATACTGTGGTTGATATTGTTGGCACTGCCATGGCTTTAGAGAACCTCGGTCTTTTAGAATCCTCTTTCTACTCTCTTCCAATTGCTGTTGGTGGGGGGTATATCGAAATACATCATGGCACATACCCAGTTCCAGCCCCTGTAGTACTAGAGTTGCTGAGAAGAGGAAATGCGATGTTTTTTGGTGGTACTGTTGAAGGAGAACTCGCAACACCAACTGGTGTAGCTATACTCATATCTCTTGTTAACAGCTTTGTAAAGGCTTTGCCAATGATCAGCATAGAGAAGATTGGTTATGGTGCTGGTCAAAGAGATTTTACTACACATCCAAATGTTCTTAGAATTCTTGTTGGGAGGTCTGCTGAGAATGTTGAGGGGCTTGAAGCTGAGGATATCGCTGTGTTAGAAACAGATGTAGATGATGTCTCAGGAGAGCTAGTGGGATACGTTATTGAAAAGTTATTTGAACTAGGGGCAAAGGATGTCTCTGTACAGCCTCTATACATGAAGAAGAATAGACCTGGTTACACAGTTAAGGTGTTATCTGACTTAATTATTTATCCAATACTCGTCAAAACATTGATTAATGAGCTCGGCACACTTGGTGTTAGGGTATACATAATGAAGAGGTTGAAGGTTCCTACAAGGGAGCGTAAGACCATCGATGTAGAGATAGATGGCAAAAGGTGTAGAGTCGATGTCAAGGTGTCCACAGATCACATGGGCAATGTAGTAAACATAAAGCCTGAATACGAATCTGTAAAAAGTGTTGCAAAAGAACTTGGAGTGCCATTTAGAAAGGTGTTTAACAATGTGCAAAAAGCAATTGAAAAGCACCTCAATAATGAAGCATAATAAGATCTGAGAACTATCTATAAAACTTTAAGACGTTACAACCAAACTCTCTGCACCTCATAAATAAGTAGAAAGCAATATATTTAACAAAATCCTTAGCAAAAGGTTTCATAGATATATCTTGTGATTTCTGACCTCCTCCCCACCCTGAAGTACGGGGGTTCTCTTTGGGCGGCTCACAGGCTCCCCTCATCTATTCGGGGTTTACATCTGTTATGTAAACCTCTCTATGTTGTGTGGTAGATGTTAAAGTTCTTTGTTTAGATTTGGAGAAGTTGAAAGAATTTTGTTGTGAGCTTAAGTCAGTTGGTAAAAGTGTTTAGTTAATGTATTTGCAAGATTTTTAAATACCTGGATGTTTGTCCATGTTTTGTTTGAGTTACAGCTATTCTTGGTTGTGTCATTATTTTGTTGGTGGTGTGTTAAGAGCAGTGTGTGGCAAGAATTCGAGGAATTGCAAGGATAGAAGGAGGTTTGGTAGGAAGGTAGGTGGCAAAGGTCATAAACTATATGATAAAGGTCATTTGTTTGAATCTCTTATTGCAAAGTTTTTGAGTATAGAGCTATTTCAGAGTTGTTGATTAGAAGTTAGTTGGGTTTCTAAGCTGTGGTTTTATATATCTATGCTGATGAAGAGCTGTGCTCTGATAAATTGTTAGCTCAAATCCTAAGGGCTTGTTCCGTTAATCTCAATGCTTGTTGAACCCACTTCAGAGGTAGCAATACTACCAATGGGGAGTGGGGGAGGAAGCTCATGGATTTAGCGAACAAACGTGAATTGATGAGAATGGGCATCTAGGGATAAAAGGATAGCGATAAATGTTTATAAGCTATTTTGTGCAAGCTGTTCTTGGTGATGAGTATTAGAATTCATAGGACTTGGATGATGACGCTTGATAGATTCACAGCTTCGAGCTCTGTTTGGGATAGGGTTAGTGGGTTGGAGGCTCGATCTAGAGCAAAATTCTCCAAAAGAAGGTATAGTCCTAAACCTCCTCACAATATTAGGAACTTTCAGCGTTCACGGTGGAGAGGAGGTTAGAGTAAATTAATAGTACTTAGCACAGGTGTCTAAATGGCTTTTCCGGGAAAGAGAGTCGCTGTTGGAGCTGATGACCTTTACCCAGCTGTAAATGCTGTTGTTAGATATTTGAAGGAGAAGGGCTTTGAGATAATACCTGTTGGTTCTGTGAGAACTGGTAGACCAGAACCATGGCCTTTTGTAGGCTATGAAGTGGGGAAGCTTGTTGCAAGTGGGGATGCTGACTGGGGTATTGTAGTTTGTTATACAGGTACAGGGGTGTCCATGGCTGCAAATAAGGTTAGGGGGGTTAGGGCTGCGCTCTGTAATGATGCTGAGACTGCTAAGGGTGCTAGGCTTTGGAATGATGCCAATGTGCTTGCTATGAGTGGGAGGCTTGTAACAGAGTATCTAGCCAAGGAGATTCTCGATGTTTGGATAAGCACTGTTAAGATTGATGAGAGTGAAGCTAAGAATATAGAGCTTTTGAAGAGGCTTGATGCTGAAGGGAAGTTGTAGAGAGGGTAAGACTATGTACAAGTTTATATATGTTGATAAAGAGGTTTTGAAGAAACTTCCCAACAATGTTTACGAGTTTTTCTGGATGCCCATGCTAATGACCAGGCTCCTCAACTGTAAACCAAAGAACTTGTACCTATTTGACTGCATCTTTACACAGGTTACTGAAAACCCCTATGCACTACTCATGCTACTCAGTAAAATACCTCAGAAAACACGTGTTGCGGATACCATGCCATTCAATGCAAGGAAGATAACTGGCATAAAGTGTAGCGTTGTAGACGTTATTCAAAATCTCAACGCGATGGCCAACGAGATTACAAGCAACAATTATACAAGGCTCTACCAAATTATTGAGAAAGTATCTGAGTTTGAAGATGTTGTAATCTCCTATAGAGTTTTCCTCAGAACTAAGAGATATGTTATACCAGCTGAAAAAGTAAAGGAGTCTACACTTAGAATAGCTTCAAAGACTGCTAAAAAAGCTTTAGAGCATCTATGCTGCATAGAGAAGGACATGGCTAAAAGCATTGAGATAGAAGAAGCACAACCAGTCTACACACTAGCCTTCTTCTCAAAGGATTTTAGCGATGGTGGAATTGTTGTAGGCAAGAAAATCATCAGATTCAAGTCCTTGGCAAAATTCATGAAGTCTTTCAAAGAGTATATAGCGAAAGCTATTGTATAAGCGTTTCCCGCTAATGGCATGTGATGGTGTCTGTAAATACCTATAGTTCTGTTAACGAGATTGCTTCTCTATGCAGGTTCGCTAACCTCACCCACACCCCATGGGTAATTTTTGAGTTGCTGCAGTAGTTGTGTAGTGTGTTTGTGATGCACTAAACTTTTGTTAGTGGAAAACAAGGGGTCAAAATTTACATGTTATTCAGACTAACCACAAAACTGCTTTAAGCCTGTAACAGATTTGAAGAGATTTGTAGATGTCCTTTATCTTCTCTTTGCCTCTTCAGGCGAGGCCTTTTTCAGTTATTAGCAGGTTTTGTGAATATGAGTACTTGGAGAGCGGTGAGTATTATTAAAGAGATGCTAAAACCTTTTTAAGCTGTTCATCGTTATAAGTTGCAACCAGACATCCAATCCTCTTCTCACTGTCTATTTCGATATCAAGTGCATCCCTAAGGTTTTCTGAACATTCTATAGCTTTTGCCCCCAGGGCTGTTGCTATCCTTAAAGCTGCTGCAACATCGACATTCCTAAGCTTAGCCCTAGTATCTATGAATACCTCTGCGTTTCCAAGCCCGACATAGACTATATCGAGAGCGGCGCTACCTAAAGATCTTATGGCCAGTCTCTTTGTGTGGCTAGAGGCATATTTGAGTAATGGTTTGTAAGAATTCTCATTCTCAAAATACCCCAGCATTATTGGGGCTGGTTGTGCTCTTCTACTATACTGCCTACCCCCAAGCACCTCAACAAGTCCATCCCTATAAACGTAGGTCACATCTCTAAACACCTCTGCTACAATAGCTAACTCAACATCCCTTACCCTAGCACCTTTTTTATAAGGGGCTATAGCTAGTGATATAGAGGCCCATGGTATTTCGTAGGCAAAGTTTGTACTACCATCAACAGGGTCTATAATAGCAATCCATTTTGGGTTTTTCGAAATCAAGAGCCCCGTTTCCTCACTAAGGAAAGCAACCTCGCCTAGCACTTGAGCTAAGCACTTCTCTACAATTCTCTCTGCTTCAACATCGAAACTCTTTGACACATCTCCAAAAGGATTTTGCCCAACAACATCGTAGCTTACAGACGAAGACCTCAAATATGCTCTCACGCTCTCTACACAATTCAAGACCTCTCTCCAGAGCCTCATAAAAATCACACAGAGAGCTTTTTGATTTTTGAAGAGTAAAAATGTTTTCATATTTTCAACAGCTATGTAAATATAGCTTGACTTTTGCAATACAAGTATTTATATAGGTCTCTGCAATTGGGTATGTTGAGGCTCTAAGCAATGAATAGTTCAGGCAGTTTTGAAGGGGTTCTCATAGTTAGTTTTGGAGGTCAGTATACGCATCTCATAGCTAGAAGGGTTAGAGAGCTCAATGTCTATAGTGAGATTGTTAGCTATTCAGAGGTTTCTCAGAAGCTCATTGACGAGCTGAGGCCCAGGGCTGTGATACTATCTGGAGGGCCTAGCAGTATATATGCTGAGAATGCTCCGAGGGTTGATAGCTGGTTACTTGAACTCGGCTTGCCTGTGCTAGGGATTTGCTATGGGCATCAGCTGATAGCTTCTATGATAGGTGGTAGGGTTGAGAGGGGGCTTGGGGAGTATGGTAAAACGGAGATAGAGATCATGTCCACGGATCCAATCTTCAGTGGTTGGAATAGCAAAGAAATTGTTTGGATGAGTCACAGAGACTATGTAGCTACGCTTCCCGAGGATAAGGCAGTTATACTTGCAAGATCTGTAGAAACAGGGTACATAGCAGCATTTAGGCTTAGAAATAGACCTGTCTATGGTGTTCAGTTCCATCCAGAAGTTATCCACACTCCAAAGGGTAGAAAGCTTCTAGAGAACTTCGTCATAGGTATTGCTAAAGCGCAGAGAAACTGGGTTTTAGGAAACATAATAGATACTATTGTTGAGGAACTTAGGAAAACACTACCACAAGGTGAGAAGGTGTTGTGCGCTGTTAGTGGTGGTGTAGACTCAACAACAACAGCGTTACTGCTTAAAAAGGCTGTGGGGGATAGGCTGGTAGTTGTATTTGTAGATCATGGGCTCTTGAGAGAGGGCGAGGCTGAGGCAGTTTTAAACATGCTAAGAAACCTAGGGCTAAACCCGATATACATAGACTCTTCAAAGGAGTTTCTCAGAGCATTAAAAGGTGTAAAAGACTGTGAAGAGAAGAGGAGGATCATAGGTGAGCTCTTTGCAAAGATATTTAAAGATATTGCAGAGAGTGATAAAGATATTAAGTGGCTTGCCCAAGGAACGACATATCCAGATGTAATTGAGAGTGGCTTTGCTCCTGGGGCAGATAAAATTAAGAGTCATCATAATGTAGCTGGTTTGCCAAAGTGGCTAGGACTCAGAGTTGTAGAGCCCTTGAGGTACTTGTATAAGGATGAGGTTAGGAGAATAGCCATTGCTCTAGGAACTCCAGAAGACTGGGCCTATAGACACCCATTCCCAGGACCAGGTCTAGCAGTGAGGATAATAGGGGAGGTAACAGAGGAGAAGTTAAAAATAGTGAGAAAAGCTTCAAAGATAGTTGAGGAAGAACTCGTGAAAACAGGTCTTTATAGAAGAGTTTGGCAAGCCTTTGCTGTTGTTGGTGAGGATAGGTGGGTGGGGGTCGAGGGTGATAAGAGAGCTGTTGGCTACATTGTGACAATAAGAATTGTAGAGAGCGAAGATGGCATGACTGCAGATTGGAGCAGAGTGCCTTACGATGTTCTAGAGAAAATTGCTAGTAGGATAACCAGAGAGATACCAGAGGTCACAATGGTCACCTATGCAGTAACATCAAAACCTCCTTCAACAATAGAGCCCTGCTAAACATGAACCGAGCCTAAACATATTAAAAATAAAAAATTAAAAACTTAAATTACATTGACTAAAAGGATAAAGAGGAAGAGAATCATGGCGCGCAGCAATTATAAATTCAAGTAAGACATGAACAGTATACGACTAACTCTAAATAGCGAGATGTCTAACAAGTGCTGACGGTTCCCCGCTATAAGTGGCGAGAGCTCTGCACCCACTAGGGCTCTCCCTCATCTATCAAGAGTTCCTCACGGGCGCGGCATCATGGTTTCAAGGCTCTGTGGCTATCTCCAGGAAACGCAGGCCCATAGCTTACTACGCTCACATCCGACACCAAGCGTAGGCGCTGTAACAAAAGGTTTATAGGTATTCACAGTCTCTCCACCCTGAAGAGCAAAGCCTCAAACAAGTGGTGAAACCATTGGCTGAAATGCGCTTTAAGTTACAGAGAGTTGCCATGAGATCTATTACAGCAATTGTATTAGCAGCAACCTATGCTGCCTTAGTTTTGGTGTTACCTAGCATTAGTTATGCGGCTATTCAAATAAGGATAGCGGATATATTATCACCGCTACCATACATAATGGGTTTCGAGAGTGTGCTTGGACTTGCGCTAGGAACTCTAATAGCAAACGCATATTCACCTTTTTGGCCATGGGATATTGCAATAGGCACTTTATGCACCTTTACATATGCCTTAATTGACTGGGTGCTGGGCAGAGTCTTTGGGTATAGGAGATGGATGCTTGCTATAATAACAGTTGTGAACTCTGTTATTGTAGGGCTTTACATAGGTGCTCTAATGCTGGGATTTATAGTTAAGAATGGCGATCCTCTAGAGCTCTTCCTGCTGCTCACAGGAGAAAGCCTTATACCAATGGGTATAGGAAGCTTTATACTAATTCCCACTGTTAAGAGATATCTAAGGAGATTTTGATTGACACTCCATTTAGGATTTTTCTAAGAGCTAAAAACACTAATTCTCTATTCAAGAAAACAGGAATTTATAGTTTAGCACAAATAGAATTAGATGAGTAGCTAGAGCTCGCTTTGGAGAACTCTACGGTTCGTGTCGGCTTAGTGAAACCTGTTAAGATTAGGGTTGGCTGGTTGACCCTCCTCACCCTGAATGGCTGAGACCTCCTCAAGTGGTTCACTGATTCCCCTTATCTATTCGTGTTTACAACCGAAAGCCTCGCCCTTCAGGGCGGGGAGGAGGTCAGACCAAGTATTTTTCCAAGTATTGACCCTAGTACGTATAGCAGTATCGATACACTGAATATCAGTATAGTTGTTTCGCTGAATTCTTTTATATAGCTTCTATTATGTAGAATAGCTACGTAAAACGTTAGATAAGATACGACAGCTAACGCTATTACCACCATAGTTATGAAAGCTATCATCAAGTTGTTTATGATGAAGTAAGGTGTTGCTAAGAGAAGTGCTACAGATATGTATGCTAGTAATGTGTAGATAGCTGCTAAACCTGGACTAGCTCTACCCTCATTTTTTGCCTGCGTATAGGAGGCTATACCCATAGATATTGATGCCGCTATACCTGCTAGAAGACCTGTTAAACCTGCACTCAACGTGTTTTCGAATGCACCTAGAGAACCTGTATAGATGCCTGTAAGCTCTACTAATGCATCTGAAACCCCAAGAGTTATAGCACCTATATACTTAACCCTCCCCTCGTCTATACTCGATAGGAACTCTTTCTCATGCTCTTCTTCATCTAAAATTATCCTTTCAACCTCTTCCCTCAGCCCTGGTCTCAGCTTAACCATCTCTCTGTAGATAGCTGTAACTGACCTCTCTTTAGCTTCGAGAATCTTTAGTAAAACTGTTAAACCGAATAGATAGAACATAACTGTATAGATAAACACCTTAAACATATGTGTCCTTGAAGAACATTCACCTACAGCACTTCTCCAGAAAAGATAATGTTTATATTCATCCTCAGCTGCTCTCAAGAGTGCTTCTCTCAAATTCTTTTTCATAAAAGGTTTTCCAGCGAGAGATCTATATAGATGATGCGAAAAATATTCATCTCTACACATCTCCCGAACAACACCACCTATATCCACAGCTAACACCTAGTGTTTTACTCTATGTACACGATCCTTAACCAGATGTTCAAAAGCTTTAGCAATATCTACAACTAGCAGTACTAAGAGTATGAGGATGATGGCTGTTACTGTGTAATTACTCAAATCAACAAGATCTTTTTCTGCATTACTTAGAGCTAGAACGAATTTTAGCGGGTATATGGATAGAGATGCTATGATTATGAGTATAGCTCTCTTTATAATCTTCTGGTAGACTGAGGGTGTAACCCATAGCTTCTCGACAACTCTATCTCTTAAAGCTGTGAATAGAGCTACAAGGTTTTTGAGTAAGTTGTAAGCGAAGTAGATTATTAGAGCTATCTCTATAGATGATATGAACTGCCATAGAAATGTATATAGATAAGATCCTTCAGAGATTTGGTAAAAGCTAATCTTATCTAAAGCCACGCTGGAGAGATGCACTAACACTATTAGGAGAGCTAAGTTTAAGAGCATCTTCTCCACTATCAACCCTATCGAAGGTTTTACAACAGGTTTAGCCATAGGTACTTCTATACGTGGCAACATTATCTTCTTCCTAAACCTTATCTCCTCCCTCATTCTATATGTCAATGCTCTCACTATGAAGAACCAACTAGAGAACGCTATATACATAAACCCTACTTCGTACATGTTCAAGATAGTTGATATAGCTAGAACTGTTATCCTAACATCTCTTGTAGCCCAAGGGAATGAGTTCCTCAGTTTAGCTATGAACTCTCTATCCTCTACAATATTACTAACGTAACTTACGCATATAGAGCCTAAGAGAGTTAAACTGAATAACGATGTGAATAAGACTAGCTGAATTATATCTACAGCATGAGACACTATTATCTTGGTGATTAGTTGGTAAAACATCGCTGCCATAATCATGGTGTCTACAACTCTATCAAGTAGGGTGTCGAGGAAAGCTCCAAACCTGCTCTGTGCTTTGAATAACCTAGCTAGTTCTCCATCAACACCGTCTAGGATTGAGGATAGAATGGCTAGAACTGCTCCTACCAAGTTCTTACCTAAGAATATGAAGAATGAAGCTAGTATACCTATGGAGAAAACTATGAGTGTAACTATGTTTGGATCTACATATATTCTCGATTTATATAAAGCGAGGCTTATCTTTGTCGATATCTTTCTGTTTATATACCTAGAAACAATACCGTCGCTCTCCTTGACAAGGTTTTTAGCTAAGATTTTCCAGTATAGTTCCCTAGCTCTCTCAACATCCTCAGGAGTGTCTATATCTTGCCATAGATGACCAGATACATCTATGTAGCTGACAAGACCTTCTCTAGCTAGGGTGTTGATAAGATCTGATAGAGATGCTTTTCTACCTTTCTCAGCAACCACCTTCTCTATATAGCTATAGATATTCCTGGGTATATAGAATAAACCTGTATCTATACCGCTATAAGGAGGTATATTCTTACCTGATAAAACAACTGTATTACCATCGACAACTATCTTCAGACCTTCAACAGCATCCCTACCCCTAATCAGTCTATCTAAGCAGAGATAGATCTGTGAAGAGCCTTTAACAGTTTTAACAAGTTTTCTAAGAATAGCAATTTCATATATATGGTCAGACATAGATAGAACAATATCATCCTCAACACCTCTACTCTTCAAAACTCTTAGAGCTTGGTAAAAAGTCCAGAGATTACCATCACCTTCAGCAACATCTATAACTAGAACTTCGACATCACCTCTACCTCTAAAGAATTGCTCAAGTTCAGACCTAGTCACAACATATATATCCTTAACACCAACCTCACGGAAAACACCAACAACATAATCTAGAATAGTTACATCAGGTTCAAGCTCGATCAAAGTCTTAGGGATACCTGAAACGACAGATCTTAAACGAGTAGCAAAACCAGCTGCAAGTATAACCCCGATCAAATTAACACCCTAACCCTCTCTCAGCACAAAGAACTACCTAATACATATCAACTGCGATACTTATATACTTATCTGATTAACCCCAGACCACGTATCATAAGAAACAGATGCAACACATGTTGTAGTTAAGCAATTGATGAACTTCTCCAGTAAATCTAAAATTGTTTAGAGATAGAGTCTATTGTCATTTGTCCCCAGATACTCATCTTCATCAGCTTATGTTTGCTGCATCTAGGGGCTTCTACCTCGCGTTTCCCCGCTTTCAATATTTGTGGATAGCTGTAGATAGATTTAAGCGGGTTTGCGGGGCTGGGCCTCGATGTGGGTTCACTAGCATCACCCACACTTTCATGGGTGCCTGTCGAGCCCAACGCCACGAGGCTCCCATCTGAATCTCTATATGTCACCGCAGCGCGGATCATCCGAGAAACTATAAAGTGGAGAGCTATTTAAGCATTACTCTAAGAGTCAAGTATTTACAGCTATTTACAGATATTTAAACTTATCTTCAGCTCTGGAACAGCCTACAGAGGCTTCGGCACCGTTTGTCCCTAGATGCTCATCCTCATTAGTTCATGTTTATTCGTTGCATCTAGGGGCTTTCTCCTCGCCCACCCCTTCACAGGTAGCACTGCTACCTCTGGAGTGGGGTCAATGGGCATTGGGGTGAACGGCACGCACCCCTTGAGAGCTGCTAAACCGGTTTGTCGGGGCAATGCCTCTCATCAACAGCTGTAATAATAAGCAGAATCGAAGCTTATAAATCTAACTCACAGCCATCAACTACGAAACAGCCCTTGAAGTCAGAGAGCTTCATCCATTCTAGGAAAACCTGGTTGTTGGCTCTCCCGGCGCTGGGGGTTTGATATATACTATTTTTTGTTTAAAATTTTAGCTATTTGTTGTAGCTATGTTTCAATGTCTTTAGCTTGTATAAAGAGTATGTTGAGCATTTGCATGATTAATGCATGCTTAGCTAATTCTCTTTCACCATATTTTAGCTTTACCATGTTAACCATGTTTGGGGATTGTGTTTACGAGTTTCTCAATGTTTTGCTTTATCTTCTCTACATCGTTTCTCTGAGGTAATCCGTTAATGTACACTACGTCCACAATTTTGAATTTCGATGTTTTGAAGAGGTTATTCAGTTTATCTTCTTGGAGTTTCCCCCATCCGTAGGTATTGATTATCAGTATAGGTTTATTGGCATTGATTTTATCTATAAGTAGCTGTACTACATACCTTATCACCGGGAATATATCTCCATCATATGTTGATATCCCTAAAACTATGGCGTTGGAATCTATAGCATCTCCTAGTATATCTGAGATATGTGGTTGTTCTCTATCTCTGACCTCCTCCCCGCCCTTTAGGGCGGGGGTTCCCGCTAGGGCGGGGAGGTTTGGGATTACATTCCCTCTTCCCGAGGGTTCAATCCCAGGCCTGGTCTCCAGCCTATTACCCCTATCCATTGGACTCGGGGTTATGAGTATGTTGTATGCTCCCACCAGATCTGCGTTGAATACCTTGCTTAGCTTTGTGCATTTGAATAGTCCATGCTTGGCTCTACTACCGCACTTCTTGCCATGAATTGGGCACTTAGATGAGGTGTGTGCTTCGTTTACGTAGACCACTGCTATCCCATACTCCTCTGCAACCTCATATATCCTCCTCAGTAGGTAGCCATATGTCCAAATGTGGATGTTGTTAAAGTTTCCGTTCTCCTGGGCAATGTATTTGGGATAGCCGACCTTGATGACTGAGACCCCCACGTTGTGCAACCATTCAATTGCTTGTCTAACCTTTGAATCGATATAGGTTTTGACTTGCCTCCTCCACTTTGAGTACATAGACCTGAGTCTTCTAGAGGTCTTTAAGCCATACTTATTTAATGTGGATTGATACTCAGCAATCCTCATCCTCCAGTAGTGAGATAATGCTTTAAGAGGTCTGCCATTAACAAGCTTTGTCAAACCATTCCCAACGTATATAGCCACCAAGTTGTTGACGCCAACATCAATACCTGCTACTAGATTCCCTCTTGGGCTCCCCGGGACGCTAGCCCAGACTCCCCTAATGGCTTTCTCGCTCGCGTCAAATGACATGTGGACATACCACTTCCTCCTGTCTTGGTCATAGCGTATCTCTAATCTACCCTGCTCCCCTCTTAGGTGTATCAAGCCTTTGTACCTCACTTCTATCCATCCAATGGCTCCCAATCCCTTGAGGACTATTCTATCGCCTTCTATCCTGTACTGGTCTTTCCTCAGAACAGTCCATAGAGACCTCTTATTGTTTTTCTTCTTGTACCCTGGTGGATTGACCCTCGTGACGAATGGTGGCAACTTGCCCTCTTTCTTAAGCTTTAGCATTTTGAAGAAGCTCTTCCATGCTTCATCATTCTTATTTAAGATTTGTTGAGTTGTGGTGGAGCCTATCAATATTTTATACTTTTCATAGAACTCTTTGTATGTTGCTTTGAAGTCTACGCCTTTCTTCTCGAAGAACATCCTTCTCCTAGCGTAGTTCACCTCATTCCAGAGCTTGGAGGATAGACTGCAGAGTCGCTTCAGCTTTTCCTCAGAGTTTTTATCAACTATAAGCTCTACAATACATGTCCTCTTCATCTCTCCTTCCCCCACTGCTCTTCAACATACCTCTTAACAATATCTGCTGTCACGTTTCCAACTGTTGCCACTAAGTAGCTCCTACTCCACAACTTCCCACGAGCAGTTTTAGTCCTTAGCTCTGGAAACCTTTGCAGTATTTTCCTAGCACTCTTACCCTTAAGATAGTTCACAATATAGGCTGGAGAGTGCCTTGGAGGGCATAGAGCAAACACATGGACATAATCAGGCATAACCTCTAAGGCTAACGATTCACACCCAAGCTCTCCGAGTATCTCACTTAAGACCTCTCTAGTGTATTCAGCAACCTCCCCTACGAGAATATCCCTACGATACTTGAGGATCCAAACAAAGTGATAACCACACCAATACCTAGCATGCCTAGTACTCCTAAGCCTCGTCCACTCTAGAGATTCGCCCTCCAAGACACTCCTCAGAACACACTATAGGATACGCACCTTATAAACTTTTTATTAATCCCCGCCTTAAAAGGCGAGGCTTTCAGTTGTAATTACAGGTCTTAGCAAGTGGTGAACGCTATCGTACCTCCAACACCAACTTCACAGTCATCTGGATGAGGAGCTATACAGAGAACTTTGTTACTCACATCAAAAACTTTATCGAAATCAGGTGTTATAATCTTTTTACAACAAGTTTAATAGATTTCTCTAGAGGTTTTGAGCTTGGGAAAGCCCTTATCTGAAGCACCCCTCTCTCAGTACTCCATGTTGAAGACTTAGATTAAGCGTAGGATGAGATAATCGTTATAGTGCTCAACAGCAATCCTCCTATACATAACCTCATCTTTGTGTAACGGGCTTGTGAGAACTAGTGTAATACTCTCCTCTTTCACCTAGAGGATCTATATCAACACTTTTGCAATACTTAGCAAAGGTTACTACATCATCCCTGCGCATCTCTATCCCTAACCACTTTTCCAACTTATTCACAGTTCCAATGAGTAAGGGTTTAATATTATTCCCCAATCTCTTTGTATAGTAGTTCCTCTGAGTCCTCACCCCATAAAGGCTCTATGAGCCTTGTACCAGTTTCTCTAGCAACATCCTCCATATACCTTAGATGATCCTCTATATAAACATCGCCAGCAACAATCTCTTTAGTTCTTAACCTCCTGAGGAACTCTATAGTCTCAACTTTCTCAAAACCTTTCTTCAGAGCCTTAACAACAACTGGTGTGCCCATCTTTAGATGCGTCTCAATAGTCTTACCAATGTTTAATACGTGAGGACTTGGTCTAGGAAACTCATATACGAAAACTACTGCTAGATCTACTTCACCAACTCTCATAATTGCATAGATAGAGTCTTTACCTTCAGAACTTAGCGCAACCCTCATCACAGCTTCGCCTAGGGGAATTACGGAGTTATGCATATGGAGTCTGTGCCTGCACCTGCTTCAGCAGGAGCCTTAATCCTCTCACCAACGAATTCATACCCAAACTTGTTTATGATGTTCCTAAGTATTCTTTTACCCTCAAAACACTCTCCCCTTAAACACTTAGCCGGAATCTGCAACGCTATTTCTTGAACCTTCTTGCTTAAGTATGGTGCTACAGCTTTAATGTCTAAGCAATTTGCTATCTCTAGCTCTGGATACCTGCCACTAATACCCCACTTCTCTCTATAAACCTCAATCTCATTCTCATGCAGCCAAAGCATGAATGAGTACCCTGCAAACAGCTCATCCCCACCACTACCAGTGTAAATGCATTTGCATCCAAACTCCTTAGCCTTCATAAGGGTTGTGTAGAAGACCACATCGTTTCTGAGCTCAATGCAGAGCTCGTGATAGGCCTTGCCATCAATGCAGCTATAAACATCCTTTAGCACATTCTTCACGTACTCAAGATCTATAGGAATAAATGTTACGGGAATGTTAAGAACTTTAGATAGGTAATTCACGTATACCAGGTCCCTCGGTATACCATCCTTAAAGAATGTGTATAGCCCCCTAATCTTGAGACCACTAAGCTTAGCAATAATAGCTATTAGGGAGGTGTCTATACCAGCACTAAGAGCAATACAGTCACAGCTACTCGAATTGATATAGCTCATCAGAGCTCTGATCAGCACATCCTCGAAAGCGCTACAGGTAATGCTAATCCGCATAAAATCTGTATGCTGCATAAGAATATGTGGCTACCCTAGCTATATAAGCAATCATCAACATGAAAAAGCTTAAAAATCCAGACCTTTACTATATGGCTAGGGTAGCCACATATGCAAGCCAAGTACATGGCCATAATCGTAGTCGTACTAATAGTTGGAATAGCAATAGGTTATGGAGGAGCATACTTAGCGCCAAGACCCACAGTAACTGTACCAACAACAATAGTATCAACAGTGACAACAACTGTTACAAGTCCATATACATCTGTTATTACTAGCCCAACAACAGTAACAACAAGCATACCACTAACAAAGACAGTAACAACATCAGCTCCAACAACAGTTGAAGTAACAATCACAACAACAGCTACGATTCCAACACCAGTCCCTACAACAATACTTGTGACTATCACAACCCCAGTAACCGTCCAAGTCTCCTGGCCAAGAACAGTTGTTGATGCGTTGGGAAGGGAGATAGTATTTAAAGAATCGCCAAAGAGGGTGGTCTCTGCAATACCTAGCATTACAGAACATCTATTTGCACTTGGATTAGGTGACAGGGTTGTGGGCGTTGATAGCTACTCAAACTGGCCTCCAGAGGTTGTTAACCTGACTAAGGAGGGGAAGATAATTGTTGTTGGAGGTCCATGGACTCTAGATATAGAGAAGATAGTGGCCTTGAAGCCAGATCTAGTGCTCATGTGTAGAGGTGTAAAGCCTCAAGAGTCTCAGTTCGCGCCTAAGCTTGAGGAGCTAGGGATAAAGACATTCTTCCTTGTGTGTGATGCTGCTAAGAACCAGTATGATGTGTACATGGATATTAGGACTCTTGGCAAGGTATTTGGTGTGGAGCAGAAGGCTGAGGAGCTAATCAAAACAATAGATGATAAGGTAAGGTTTGTAACTACAAAGCTTTCACAAGCTAATGCTACTAAACCTAGGGTTCTGCAACTAGTTGGACCACCTTCATGGGGTCTTTGGAGTGCTGGTGGAGATACATTCATTGGGTGGCTAATAGAGACTGCTGGAGGAAGAAACATAGCGTCTAGGTATAGTGATTGGCCACAGCTAAGCTACGAGTACATACTGTCTCAAGGTCCAGAGGTGATCATTATTACTGCTCACGGCATAGACCCTAAGAAGGTTGCTGACGAACTGAAGCAGACACCTCTTGTTAATACAACAGCTTGGAGAACTGGAAGAGTATATATGCTAACGGGAGAAGCTAATGATATGCTGTCTAGACCAGGGCCAAGAATAGGTGATACATTGCTGCTGCTTGCAAAGATTATCCATCCAGAGATCTTTGGCGAAGTGCAGAGAGCTGATGCTGTAAAGATCTCAGAGGCTTGGGTGGCGCCACTAGTAATTCAAGTTCCTGTAGCAGGCTATGACTTTGCATTGCTGGCTGTAGCAGTAGAGGTATAGCAATGTGGCAATAAGCTTTTATGAATCAAAACTTAGGAACTTTTTAATCTTCTTCTCCCTCCTTACACTCTTAACTGTTGCATTATTTGTTGTGCACCTCTCTATAGGTCCTGCAATGCTTGACCCAATTCTAGTTTTTCAAACGTTATTTGGTCTTTCACCTAATCCGGAAAAAGCAATTGTGAATGTTGTTTCCCTCAGGCTTGCAAGAGCCTTAGCCACACTCTTATCTGGAGCTACACCTGCACTTCTGGGTTTGCTTATGCAGACCATTACTAGGAATCCTCTTGCAGATCCCTACATATTTAGCTTATCATAAACAGCACTAACATTTGTTACTCTAGGATTAATTTTCGCACCCTCGTTAATGGTTTACAGACACACATAATTGTTGTAGTGTTCTTAGGCGCTTTATCAGGGTACATGCCAACAGTTTTGCTATCTAGGCTTGGTGGAGGTAGTGATATCTCGATGATGCTAGCCAGTATAGCTGTTGCATCCCTGTTTTCAGGATTATCACATGTACTTCTGTACATAGTTCAAAGCATGCTTAGAAGCCAGTATGTATACTTCCTACGCGGTAGCACAGCAACCGTTCTACAGAAGGAGATATCACTAATGGCTGATTTGTCGTTGTCTCTCACATTCATTTCGTTACCATTTATTAAACCACTGAATGCGTATCTATATGGGGATCCCTAACGCTAAGCAACTTGGTTTCGAACCAGAATTTATAAGGCATCTAGGAGCATTTGTAGTATCCCTCCTAACGGCTGTAATAGTTTCTTATGTGGGGATCATAGGGTTCATAGAACTTGTGGTACTACACATAGCGAGATTCCTTGTAGGCTCAAACCACTTATTTTCAATGCCTACTGCCATCCTTGTTGGAACCTCAATAGCATTATCTGCCGATAGTATTGTTAAGCTGATAAGTATATATGTAGATGCTGTAGCAGAGCTACCCCTAGGTGTAGTAACCTCTATCATTGGTGCACTATTCCTTGTATACCTAATCATTAAGAGGTTGAGAGAATGAAGCTAGTAGCAGATGGTGTAGAGGTTTACTATAACTCTATACTAGCATTAAGAGGTGTGTCGTTTGAGGCTAGTGTGGGTGAGGTAGTAGCTGTTATAGGATATAATGGAGCTGGGAAGACAACGCTTCTAAGAGCTATCACCTCTATTGTTAAGTCTTTGAGAGGTGCTGTATACATAGATGGGAAGGAAGCCCATCAATAGTGTTCCTCTTAGGGAGCGGGGAAGGCTAATAGCCTTGGTAGAGCCAACATATCGAGGTCCATACAATCATACAGTTTTAGAGCTCCTATTAACTGTTGGTATCCCCATAGCAAGTTCTATAGCTTTATCCCTTTGAGAAGAGATTTAGAGGTAATAGACGCTATTGTTAAGAGGTTAAACATTACGCACTTACTTAACAGGAGACTAGATGAGCTTAGCTCTGGAGAGTTTCCAGAGAGTCCTCATAGTAAGGGGCCTTGATTCAGGAGCCAAGGGTGTTGCTACTGGATGAGCCAACAGCATTCCTCGACATTAAGTACAATCTTGAGGTTCTAGAACTTGTTTGGAGCATTATCAAGGAGCAGAGGATCATAAGCATTATCTAAGTAATGGAGTTATTGTGGCTGCTGATAACCCTGATGATGTTTTTAGGGAGGAGCTAATAGAGAAGGTATACGATGTAAAGATACAGATTCTAGATATTGGTAATAGAAGGGTTGTTATACCAATACAGCTTATAAATCATGAGCAATCCGTATGACTAAGACAACAATATATCACATAACTTACTATGACTATGATAAGAGTGTTTATATACAGCTCCTGTCATGCAACTTTGGGTGCTTGGGTTGTGTAAGGAGGAAGTTTCTATGGGATCGCCACCTCGGAGATAATGGGAGGAGCTTAAGTAATGTTAAGATTAGGCTACTCGAGGTAGAGAAGCTTGCTGAGGTTTTGAAGAGTGTTGATAGAGAGTTTGGATTGAAACGAGCTGTTCTTGGTGGGGGTGAGCCTACAGCAGATCCATCATTCTGCAACATTATGAAGATTTTACATGACCTAGGCTTAGAGGTATCTATCCTAACTAATGGATACCTCCTAGACAAGGTTCTTAAGTGTATACATAAGGAGGATACACTGGAGATTAGCATCAAGAGCATTTGGCCTGAGAGGTTCGCCATGTACACGGGTAGGAAAGCTTCTGATCTAAATAGAGTTCTTAACAATATCGAGAACGTGTTCAAACAAGGTTACAAGGTTATTATTGGAACCATACTTATTCCAGGATTCAATGATGCGAAGGATGTAGAGGAAGTGGTCAGATTCATAGCCACACATTTAAATACTTCCACTCCTCTAATAATAGATGAGTATATACCCGTATCCACAGCACCTTGGAGAAGACCAACATATGAAGAGCTTGTAGAGGCAAAGCAAAGAGCTGAAAAGCACTTAATGAATGTGATTTTCAGAAGCTCTTACACAGTGAAGCTGAAGGGGAAGGTATATCCAATATTTCCTAATAAATGTGCTAGAACTCGCTAGTTATAGTCTAGAACTATGCAATGGTTTGGAGTGTCTCATTTAGCCATTCAATTGTACCAGCGAATGATGGTCCGAAGTGAGTTAGATTAACTTCCCTACTCTCCTTCACCAGGTAAACTCTACCCTCCCTAAATGCTTTAGTGCTTTCAAGAGGTTTCCTAATCTTCTTGTACTCCTCTATGGAAATATTCATGAAAGGCTCTTCTATATTAACTAGCACCACTTCAGGATCTCGCTGAACAGTATCCTCATCTCGA
>Ga0080005_128689_pt1 | contig 44896 bp, 42 predicted proteins | sample JossMetagenome_2_FD_69208 | JGI IMG/M metagenome (GOLD analysis project Ga0080005, IMG submission 69208) | Hot spring sediment microbial communities from Joseph's Coat, Yellowstone National Park, USA - JC3_ASED (SPADES assembly) (version 2) | ecosystem: Environmental > Aquatic > Thermal springs >...
AAGAGCGAATCCACAAAAACAGACGCGGCAGGCGGAGGCCAGACGGCCGCAGACGGCGAATAGAGGAGGCGCTTCGCCGGCAGAGACACATAAACCCCATCTACAAACATAAAAACATGTAACAGCGCATACGAAACCCAAGCCGTAGACAACACGAGACTCGGCCCTCAACAGGCGCCACCGCGCCTTCGAGACTCTACTACACACAAGCCCAACGTCGCTTACGGCGTCATTTCAGCCCTTTTGCAACTCTACGTATCGCCAGCTGATACTTTTCGACGTATGTAGTTTCAATTTAAGATTCTAGGGGCGATTTCCAACCAGACATGCTCTCGAAAGTCGTTTTCAACCCTTCTTGATATTCTACTCCCCTGAACTCATTGCCCCGCCAACGCTTAAGGCTTCAGAGTTTCAACCCTTCTTGAGATTCTACCTACATAAACAACTACAACAAGTGGAGACTCGATACCGCCATGTTTCAACCCTTCTTGAGATTCTACTGGAGCTGGCACTCGCGAACGTTGCGCCCGCCCTGTTCGCCGGTTTCAACCCTTCTTGAGATTCTACGGAGGAGGGCGTGGCCGTGGAGGAGCCGGACGTGGATCTGGAGGTGTTTCAACCCTTCTTGAGATTCTACTACGCCTGTTGAACGAGGAGATCAGGGCGCTCGAAATACTCGGTTTCAACCCTTCTTGAGATTCTACGTGTCATGTTGGGCGGTTTTCCGGGTTTTTAAGTTTTTCGGGTCTTTCCTTGAGCCTCAGCGGCCGCCTTGGGAACGCGCTTTACATTCAAAGATAGCGGCGTTGGGTGGAGGCGGGGCGCCGTTCTTCGGCATAGCGCAGAGATCCGGTGGATGAGGAAGGCGGAAAAGGCGCGCCGTTCTTCGCGGTTCCTTCTGCCGTGCCGGCCTCCGCCGCTTGATGGCGCAACAGCCCCAAGGGCCGTGAGCCGCCGAGAGGCCGCGCGGCCTCAGCCGCGGCGAGCGCCCCGCGTCCGTCTGGATGCCGCTCCCCCGACGCGAGCCCCCTCGGCTAGGATGCCGGGGCGCCTAGGGGCGGCGCGCCGGGGACGGGGCCGCGAGGTGCGTCGAGGGGGCGAGGCGCCTCAAGCCCCGCCGAGGCGGAGCCGCCCTTCCCCTCCCCTGCCGGCCGCATATCCTACTTCTATGTCAAGACTAAAGCACGCCGCCCCAGACCGCCCTTCCCTCGGGGGTCTCTGCATAATTCATATTGAGGTGCGGCGCCTTAAACCGCCCTCTCCCGGTGTACTTAATAACAATATCAATATCATTTATCATTATAGCGGCTTTGCTAAAATTAGAGGTAGGCTTTCCCGGGTACATGGACGGCGGGTTGCCCGCGCGAGGCCCCTCGCCGCGGCGGAGGGGCGGCGTGTGCGCGGTGCGGCCTTGTGACGGCGTGATGGATACGGGGCTGTAGTTGAAAGGTGGCCTAGACGCGGTTTGCCCACTGGAGTATGCTTCTCACCCTCTTGGCGGGATGGGGGTGTGTCGACAGGATGTCGGCAAGCGGCGAGACGTGCTCGCGGGACCACTTCTGCAGCAGATCGTCGGGGTTCGTCTCCCTGATCCGCATAGGCGGGACGGTCAGCACTATGCCCTTGAAGGGATCAACCCTCACGTTGCTCATGTAGATCTGTATCTTGGCGAGGGCCCTCGCCAGATACACCGCCGAGGGGCCCAGGAGGCGGGCCGCGTGCAGATCGGCGTAGGCCTCGCGTAGCCTGTTGAACCACAGCACGAATATCTGGATGAAAAACGTGGCCACGGTCAGGAGGAACCCCACCGCCAACATCACCAAGCCCAGGAGCAGGGCGGCCTCGTCGAGGGCCGCGAACAACAACATCTGGCCCGTGTAGAGCATGAAGCCGCCTATGGACCCCAGGGCCGACGGTATAAGGCCTAGGGCGAGGACCAGCTCCATGTCGAAATGCCGCACGTGGCCTACCTCGTGGGCCAGCACGGCGTGGAGCTCGTTCTCGTCCAGTATGTCGAGGAGCGGCCTCGTGACGGCCACGCCCCTCCCTTGCACCAGGTTGCCGAAGGCGAAGGCGTTGGGGAAGGGGTCGTCGGTGACGTAGACCCTGGGGGGCTTGACCCCCGAGGCCTCGGCTATTCTGCGCACCATGTCCCTAAGCCGCGAGAACGCCGGGTCGTCGGTCACGTCGCGCGCCCCCCTGCTTATCAACACGGGCGATATGAGCCACTGGAAGAGCCAGAATAGGGGGAGCCCCACCGCGAGAGTCCACAGCGGCAACGCCAGCACCGACATTATGACGTAGGTGACTAGAAACTCGGCGAGCACCGCGAGGACGCCCGCCGCCGCCATCTTGAGCCACAGCGACTTCACAGAAATAATAGTGCGGATAATTATTTTTGTGAGGCGGTGGACAGGCCTGGCCTCGATATCGGCCAGCTCCTTCATCATGCCCTGCCTAGGCAACGAAATCAACGTGGCGGCTCCCGCGATCTCGTACGCACTGAAGGTCCCAGCCGACTACGTGGCGTTGTTGCAGATGGCGCTTGCCCTGGCCGCGGGGTCTCTGGCCATACCCATGGGCAGGCTGGGCGACGTCTTGGGGCGCGCCTTCGTGTACAGGCTGGGCCTGGCGATAATCCTGGCGTCCTCGCTGGCGGCTTCCCTCTCGCCGGCGCCCATCGCCCTCATGGCCTTCTCCATCGCCATAGGTGTGGGCGCGGCCATGATCTTCGGCACAAACTACGCCATTCTGGCTTCTATATATCCCCAGGGGGAGCTGGGGAGGGCCATCGGCATAAACACCCTAGCCGTATATACAGGCCTCACGAGCGGGCCGTTGATAGGAGGCCTCCTGGCCTCTATCGACTGGCGCTATATATTTCTGGTGAATGCAGCGCCCGCCGCTCTGTCGCTGGCTCTCTCCGGAGACATCCCCGCAGGTAGATACCGGGAACGCGGCTACGATGCAGTTGGGGCAGCCCTCCTGGCGTCCTCGCTGTCGCTCTCCGTATGGGGCCTTACCTACGATATATACCTAACGGCGTTGGGCCTCGCCCTCTTGGCCTTATTCGCCGCGTACGAGATCAACAGGGCCGAGCCCCTAATCGAGCCCTCGATCTTCAGGAGGTTTAGGTTCACAGCCGCGTCCGTTGCCGCCATGCTGAACTACGCGGCCACCTTCGCCGTGACCTACGTATTGAGCCTCTATCTACACATGAGAGGGATCCCGCCGGCGTATGCGGGTCTGCTCCTGTTGCCCCAGCCCCTCTTGATGGCCATCTTCGCCCCGATCTCAGGCCGGATCTCAGACTACGTGGAGCCCGGCCTCGTGTCGTCGATGGGCATGGGGACGGCGGCGGTGGCGTTGGCGCTGATGGCCTCCATGACGGCCTCGACGCCGCTGTGGAGCCTCGAGCTGGAGCTCGCCCTGCTGGGCCTGGGCTTCGCCTTTTTCATCTCGCCGAACACCTACATGATAATAGGCTCGGTCGAGCCGCGGCACCACGGCGTGGCCTCGTCCGTGGTCGCCGTGGTGAGGCTGGTGGGCCAGTCGCTGAGCATGGCCATCGCCGCGTATGTGCTTGCATCCACGAGCGACCTCCTTTTGGGGATCCGCGAGTCCCTGGCCGTTCTCGCCGCCATATCTGTGGCGGCCGCCGCCCTCTCGCTGGCCAGAATACGCAAGCCAATCGTTTTAAAGAGGAGATAGGCGCCATGCGTGTTGATCCTATACGGCTTCGGCGGCGTCGGCAGGACGCTCGTCGAGGTCGTCCGGTCTAGGACCGACCTGAAGATATCGGCGGTCTTCGACAGCAGGGGCGGCGTCTTGAAGTGCGGCGGCTTCGAGAAGCCCGAGATAGAAGCTCTGTTGAGGTCGCCGAGGGGGGGCGTGTCGAGGTCGGGGGTGGGGAGCCCCGCCGCCCTAGAGGAGGCCTTCAGATGCGCCGAGGTGCTGGTCGACGTGAGCCCGCCTAACTATGCCGACGGCGAGCCCGCCGTCGCTGTGTACCGCTCCGCTCTGAAGGCCGGCCTCTCGATAGTCACGGCGAACAAGGCCCCGCTGGCCCTCCGCTTCCAGGAGTTCGAGGGGAAGCCGGTCTACTACAAGGCCACCGTGATGGCGGGCACCCCCGTGGTCGATCTGGCGCTAGGGCTCCGCGGACAGAGGCCGTTGGGCATCCGCGGGATATTGAACGGAACCACCAACTACATACTCAGCAGGGTCGACCTCGACGGCCTCAGCTTCGCCGATGCGCTGGAGGAGGCGAAGGCCAAGGGATACGTCGAGCCGGATCCGGCCATAGACCTGGAGGGCCTAGACGCGGCCGCGAAGCTCGTCATACTCGCCAACGCTCTCGGCGTGGGGCTATCCCTAGGCCAAGTACGCCGCGAGCCCCTGAGATATCTAGGGCCGCGCACCAAGTACGTGGCTGAGGCGGACCTCGAGAGGGGGACGGCCCGCGTCTCGCCGATCCAGCTGGGCCCCGACGACCCGCTGCTGTCGGCCCGCTATTCGACCAACGCGGTCGAGATAACGACGGAGGTCAACGAGGTCAGGGTGTACGGCAAGGGGGCCGGCAGGCTCGAGACCAGCCTGGCGTTGCTCAACGACATCCTGAGGGCCGCCCGCGAGCGGAGATGCAGATAGCGGAGGTAGGGGCGGTCTACGCCAGCCTCCTATACCTCTCGCTTCTGCTGTTCCTAGCGGCCGTCCTCAGATATTTCTTGAGGAGAGCGGGGATACCGGGCCTCGTGGCGGGTCTCGCGGCCGGCATGGCTCTGGCGCCCACGTCCCTAGGCGGAGTCTTGAACGGCCTGTTCGGCGCCCCCATATTCCAGCTCAACGACTACATAAGGTTCCTGGCTGACTTCGCGGTGATCCTGATAATATTCGCGGCGGGCCTGGAGGAGGGGCTGGCGCCCCTGAGGTACGCCGGGCCTCTCGGAGTCGCCGGGGCGGCGCTGGGCGCCTTGTCGCCCTTCGCCGCGGGCTACGCGATGTTGAGCCCCTCGCTGGGCCGGGACGCCGCTTTATATATCGGCACAAGCCTCGGAGCCACCAGCCTCGCCGCGGCCTCGGCCATATTGTTGGAGCAAGGCGTCAAGGGCAAGGGGGCCCGGTTCCTGACAGCGGCCGCCGCCATGGACGACGTGGTGACCTTCATAATACTCACAGCGGTCAATATACTCATCGCGGCGGGCCGTCTATCTGCCGCCGAGATCGCCTATACTATAGCCGTCTATTCAGGCGCCTGGGTCTTTATACTGTTCGTCTCGCTTGCGGTCGTCAAGCTCCTGGGCAGAGGCATAAGGGAGGAGTATTCATACGAGTTCTCGCTGGTCGTGATATTCGGCCTGACGGCCGCCATGGTGGTCTTGGGCTTCTCGCCGATAATAGCCGCCTTCATAGCCGGCGTCGCCGTGGCCGAGGGCCTCAGCAAGGAGAACATAAAGAGGCTGACCGACGCGTTGCTCGAGGTCTTCGGCCCCGTGTTCTTCGCCGTGGTGGGCGCGGAGAGCGATCTCTCGGGGATAGGCCTCAGCGGCCTCGTCATGGGCCTGGCCCTAACAGCGATCGCCGTCTTATTCAAGATGATCGGCATATTTCCATTCGCCTACCTCTACATACGCGACGTTAAGGCGTCCGCTGCCATCTCGCTTGGGATGGTCCCCAGGGGCGAGACGGGGCTGGCCATAGCCAGCCTAGGGCTGGAGGCGGGCGTCTTAACGAGCTGGGAGTTCACGGCGCTCGTTCTGATGGGTCTGCTGACCACCGTGATAGGCGCCATAGCGTTTTCCAGAGCGCAGAGCTGGCTTAGAGGCCGCTAATAGAGCCCCGACTTTATCGACAGCTCGGCGGCCAGCACGGCGTTGCCGGCTGCGCCTCTTATCGTGTTGTGGCCAAGGGCGACGAACGCCAGCTTCTTGGGCGCCAGCTTCCTGATGCGGCCGACGACCACCGACATGCCTCTGCCGGCCATTCTGTCTAGCCTGGGCTGAGGCCTATCCAGGGCCCTTATCGGTATCACGGGCTGGGGAGGCGCCGTGGGGAGGCCGAGCTCCTGGGGGACGCCTCTGAACTTCGCCATGAGCTCTGCCGCGGCCTCCACGTCGAAATCCCTCACCGTGTCCACGTAGACCGCCTCGGTATGTCCGTCGAGCACGGGGACGCGGGTCGTGGTCGCGTAGATCTCGATCTCTCTCCTGAAGATCTTTCTGGTCTCGTTGACTATTTTCTCCTCCTCTCCCTTTATGTAGGGGATCAAGTTGTCGATTATGGCGACCGAGGGGACCCCCGCGTAGCCGGCGCCAGTCACCGCCTGCATGGTCGCCACGTGGATCCTGGATATGCCGAACTCGTCGAGGATGGGCTTGAGCGGGAGGTCCAGGATGGTCGTGCTGCAGTTGGGCTTCTTGATCACGAAGCCGCTCCAGCCGCGCCGCGCCCTCTGCTCCTTGACCAGAGATAGGTCGTCGGGGTTCACCTCGGGTATCAAGAGAGGCACGTCGGGGTCGAGCCTCATGTTGCTGGAGTTGCTGACGACCATGTGGCCCCGCCTGGCCATCTCGGGCTCCACCCTGGCGGCAACCTCGGAGGGAAGCGCCGAGAATATCACGTCGACCTTGGGCAGCGAGTCCACGTCGAGTCTGTCTATCCTCAGCTCGGCGGCTTTCCGAGGCATGGGCGTCTCCAGCACCCAGTTTATCTCGCCGTACTTCCTCCCGGCGCTCCTCTCGGATGCGGCGACGCCCACTAGGTCGAACCAGGGATGTTCTGCCAGCAACTGCACGTATCGCTGCCCCACGAGCCCCGTGGCGCCGACTACGTAGGCCTTCAGCCTATCCATAGCAACTTCTCGAAGTAGGGCTTGACGAAGAGGTCGTGGGCCCACTTGGGCGGCATGGGGACCTGCGCGGCGAATCTGCCCACGTAGTCGCCTCCCAGCTTGACTATCTCCTCGGCGTCGAGGCCGACCACGCAGGAGCCCTCGCCGCATCTGAGCACCACTTTATACGGAGGCGGCGCGTAGAAGTTGCCTATGACGGTGCCTCTGCTCCAGTAGTTGCGCACCTCGACGTACATCCCGCCCGACACGGGCTCGAAGGTCCTCGGGTGGAAGTTCTTGGCGCCGAGCCTAGCCGCCTCGACGGCCTCCTCGACCGACATCATGGGCAATATCTTGGCCTCCGGCACCTCCTGCGGGTTTGCCGTCATGACTCCGGGCGAGTCGGTCACCAGCACCACCTGCCTGTAGCCGAGCAACTTGGCGAGGAAGGTGGCGGTGTAGTCGCTCCCGCCCCTCCCCACTGTGGTGAATCTGCCGTCCTTGGTCCTCCCTATGAAGCCGGTCACCACGGCCACGCCGTTGTGGCCATCTATATCGGCCGCAAGGCTGCGGTCTTCGAGCGGCTTGGCGCTGCCGAAATTGTCGTCGGTGACTATCGGGGCCACGAACAGCTCGCTGTCCAGGCCCATCCTCCTGAGCAGTCCGTTCATTATTGTGGCCGACAGCCGCTCCCCGAACGACATGAAATAGTCCAGCACGTCGGGTCCCTCGGGAAGCTCCAGCGCAGCTCTCAGCTCCTTGAGCAGAGGCTCCACGCCGGATACGCCGAGTCTCTTCGCTATCTCCACATGTATATCCCTGATCGCCTCGTAGATGCTCTCGTACCTGGTCTTGTACAGCTCTATCAACATGTCCGTCACGCCCTTCACGGCCGAGACCACCACCACCGGCGACTCGTACGACGAGATGAACTTAGCCGCCTCCACGAAGTGCTGGGCGCTTCTGAGCAGAGAGCCCCCTATCTTCACTACGGCCCTCATCGGCTCAACGCAGAGATCAGCTCCTCCTGGGACGCCACCGGGACCGTCTTGACCTCGACGACGTCGGGATCCTTGAGGGCGTGGCCCGTCACCACGGCCACGGTGACGCCGGGAAGATCCAACGCGAGGGCGCCGGCTATTGAGGCCGCTCCGGCGGGCTCTGCGCCGATGCCATCGGCCCTGGCTAGAGCCAGCTGGGCCCTCAAGATCTCCGTGTCGTCGACCTCCACGAACATCCCGCCGGATTCCCTCACGGCTATAAATGCCTTGACCCAGTTGACGGGCCTCCCGATCCTTATGGCCGAGGCCACCGTGTTGGGCGAGTCGAGGAACAACGGGTTCTGCAGGCCCTCGCGCCATGCGCGGGCCAGCGGCGCGGCGCCGGCCGCCTGGACCCCCACCATCCTGGGCAACTTGGCGCACAGCCCGAGCTCCCCGAGCTCCCTAAAGCCTTTCCATATAGCATATATATTTCCGGCGTTCCCCACGGGGACTACTATATTGTCGGGGCAGCCGAGCTCTTCATACACCTCGTAGGCAAGCGTCTTCTGGCCCTCCAGACGCCACGGGTTGAAGCTGTTGAGCGGATAGGCGTACTTGGTGCCGTAGTCCACGACCAGGCTGAGCGCCCTGTCGAAGTAGCCCTCGACGGCGAGGATCTCGGCGCCGTGCAGAGCGGCTTGCACCAGCTTCCCCCTGGCCACGTTGCCTCTAGGCAGAACCACATAGGCCTTGAGGCCGGCCCTAGCCGCGTAGGCAGCCGCCGAGGCGGCGGTGTTGCCGGTCGACGCCACCACGACCTTGCCCGCGCCCGTCTCCCTAGCCACGGTCACCCCAAGCGCCATGCCCCTATCCTTGAAGCTGCCGGTGGGGTTCGCCCCCTCGAATTTAACCCAGAGGTTTCCCTTGAGCCTGGACTCGACCAACGGAGTCCTCCCCTCGCCCATAGTTACGCCGGTCTTCATGGGCAACATGGTGGCGTAGCGCCATATCCCCGAGCCCTTCGGCGCCCAGTATTTCCCCCTCACCACGAGGTCTAGGAGACCTCCGCACCTGGGACACCTGAACAACCTAAAGTCGGGGCCGTACTCGGCCCCGCATACGACGCACCTCAAGGCGACGTCGCTATTGTCCCCGAAGGCATATGCGACGAAACGCCGGACTATATAAACTTTGTCGTCATGACGGGCTATATTACGGCAACTATATTTCGGCCGTCCGCATTGATTATATATAAATTAGATTGCAAAAATAAATATATAGAAAATATTTTTAGATAAACAATAAAATAATATTCCTGTAATTAAAATGCATTTGCTATGGGGTAACTACAACAGAGCGGTCCAGCGCGGGCATGATGCGTGCAGAAGAGGGCGCGCGTCTAACCGGCGCCACAAACCCACCTGGCTAGATCGCCCAGCAACGCGAGATTGTCGCCGAGCTTCACGAAGTCGGGGAGGAACGAGGTCACGGTGCCCACCGCGGTCACGTTGCCTCTTTGCAACACCACGGCGTACCTGCCCGCGCCAAAGCCTAGGAGGTGGGCGTCGACGTAGATGCCGGCGCCGGAGCCCGATATAGCGGCCGGCGTGAAGAAGACGTAGCGGCCGCCGCCTAGCTCTGTGGAGTTGATGTATCCGGTCGACACGAACTGCCAATTGTCCGTCGGGGTATTTAAGGCGGCGCTTGCGTTGTAGAGATAGCCGTCCATAACCACCATGCCGAACTGAGTCAACAGCCCATCGAGGTATACGGGCGATGGAGGCGTGGAAGTTATGTATATGGAGTTGGCCAGCCTGGGGTCGTAGAACACGAGCAGACGGCCGCCCGAAGCCGTAAAGGACTCCAAGGCCTCCACGGAGGCTGAGGAGTACGGCGACGACGGGTCGACGATTACGACGCCTGTGGCGTTTCTGAGCAAGCTCCTGAGCCCGTCCCCCGTGGTGGCGAACGCGACGCTGCAGTTGTAGATAACCAGCCTCGACGCCAGAGATTGGACGAACTGTTCGGGGATCAGGTTGCCGTGGCTGAGGTCCACCACCACGTATTTGCCCGCGGGCTTGATTTGGGACACGTTGAACTTGGGGAGGCTCCCATTTTCGCCGAGTTGGACGGCGCCGGGATATATATAGAACACGGGGTTCAGGGTGGAGTTGGCCAACAGCCCCAGGGGCACCTTGGCTCCGGCCATGGTCAGCCCGCTGCAGTTGGGCGGCGAGACGCCGAAGTAGGAGTATATGGAGACGATGGAGTAGGAGGTGAGGCCGAGCGATCCGGCCATGTCGGCGGCCGCCTCGGCCAGGCCCCCTATCTTGTCTATTAGGCCGATCCTCAAGGCCTCCTGGGCCGTGAACAGCCTCCCGGTTGCCAGCAGATCCGCCGGGGCTTTGAGCCTATCGCCTCTGCTCTTAAGCACCACCGACAGGAAGCTGGCCGCGGCTTGATCCACGGAGTTGTAGTAGCCGAATAGGGACATGCCGAACAGCTTGTCGTAGCCTGACGGGAATACCTCGACGGGTATCGGCGTCCAGAAGAAGGCGGGGTTTATGATCGTCCAGGCGCCTATATTGCCCACGAGGGAGCCCGGAGATGCGTAGATCTTCTCGGCGGCCATCGAGACGTAGAACGCACCTGAGGCGTCCAGGCCCGAGACGACTGCGTATACGGGCTTGCCCAGACCCTTCAGGGCCCCGTAGAGGGCCTCCGTGGCGTCCAGGGTTCCGCCGGGCGAATCTATGTACAATATTATCCCGGCCACGTCGCTGGAGTTGAGCCTAAGTATGTATGGAAGCAAGGGATCGACCCAACAGCTGGTCAACGGCGCCGTGACGGGAATCACCACCTCCTGGGGAGTTGACACGGTCTGGACAGACCGTTGTTGTTGCGTGGCCACTATGACCAACACGGCCGCGACGCTGACCGCGGCCAGCACCAACGCGGCTAGCGTCGTCCTATCTCCGGCCATAGCTGACATTGAGGCCCTTTTAAATAATTAGATCAGGCGCGCCGTGGAGCCCCATCCGCCGTAGCGGCGGAGCCGCTCGACGATTGGAGAAATACCCCCTGCCCTATCTACATCGGTTAACCGTGAAGCCGCGGACGTACGCGGCTACAGAGAGTCCCTGGGCCGCCGCGCATCTGGAGACGCATCGATCGGAACATCGCTGAGAGAGCCGAGGACCTAATGTTTAACAAGTCCTAGTCACCGCCGAGAAGGAACCTGGCGTCCACGACGTAGGCTCCTTTGCCCTCCTCGAGGGCTATGACGGGGTTTAGATCGGCCTCCCTTATGGCCGGATTCTCAGACAGCAGACGGGAGAACTTGACTATCACGTCGACCACCGCATGTAGATCTCTCGGCGGGGTGCCGCGGTAGCCCGTCAACAGCCTGTAGGCCTTCACCTCCCTCAGCATCTCCCAAGCGTCCTCCTCCTCGATCGGCACGAGCCTCATGGACACGTCCCTGTAGAGCTCCGTCAAGACGCCGCCTAGGCCGAACGCAACGACGTGGCCGAAGACGTCGTCGTAGACGGCGCCTATTATGAGCTCGATACCCTGCGGCACCATCTTCTGTATGAGGCACCCCTCTACCTCCGCATAGGGAGCCCGCGCCTTGACGGACTCCCTTATCTTGTTACATGCCGCGACAAGCCCGCCTCTGTCGGCGATGCCGAGGACGACGCCGCCCACATCGGTCTTATGCACTATCTGCCTCGAGATGACCTTGACGGCCACGGGGTAGCCTATCTTCTCGGCGAGCGAGACGGCCTCCTCCTCGTCCTTGGCTACGCCGTAGTCGGGCACCGGTATGGAGTACCGCCTCAACAGCTCGAACGCCTCGTGTTCGTGGAGCTTGGTCCTCCCCTCGGCCTTGGCCCTATCCACCACGCTCATGGCCTGACCACGCCGCGTATTTTTGCGTATTGGTAGAGAGCCCACAGGGCTCTGGCCGCCCTGTCGGGCGTCGGGTAAGTGGGTATCTCGGCGTCCTCTAGGGACTTGGTGAAGGACTGGACCATCTCGCTCCCGCCGAAGTTGACAACAACTATGGGCTTCCTGAACCTCCTGGCATCTATCAAGTATTCGGCCAGGTTTTGCGTCAAGCCCGGCACCTGCATCAAGGTGATGACCAGAGCCATGTCGAAGAACGCCGTCGGCAGCAACGCCTCCAACACCACCTTGTAGTGCTGATCCGTGGCGGACCCCGTCACGTCCACGGGGTTCCCCAAGGCCGAGAACGGCAGCAGCTCCCTCCTCAAATCCCGCCTTATCGATTCGGGCAGTTCGGGCACCTCGAGGCCTAGAGCCTCCAGCTCGTCCACCGCCTGTATGCCCATCCCGCCGGAGTCGGTTAAGACCAAGACGCGCCCGCCCCTGGGGAGCGGCTGGGTGGCCAACGCCTTGGCCATATCGAACATATCCCTCAGATTGGCCGCCTCGATGATCCCCGCCTGCCTGAAAAGGCCCCTATACATCTCGTAGTTGCCGGCCAGCGCGGCCGTGTGGGACCTCACTGCCCTCTGGGCCGCGGCGCCCCTCCCCGCCTTGTAGGCTATTATGGGCTTCTTCTTGACGACCTCCCGCGCCGCGTCCAAGAACCTCCTGGCCTCGCCGGGATACTTGAAGCCCTCCACGTAGACCGTGATGACCTTTATCCTTTCGTCCCTCTCGAAGTATCTGAGGAGCTCCACGTCGCCTACATCGGCCTTGTTCCCGTAGTTGACCATGATGGAGAGGCCTATGTTCCTCCTGGCGGCCCAGTCCATTATGGACGCGGCCACGGCGCCGCTCTGGCTTATAAGCGCCAGGGGGCCTGCGGGCGGCCTTCCGGCGCGCTCGGCGGGCAGAAAGACCGTGTCGAAGCCGTTGAAGGCGTTGTAGACGCCGAGGCAGTTGGGGCCCAGGACCCTGACGCCGTACATCCTGCCGAGAGCCCTCAGCTCGTCCTCGAGCTCCTTGTTGCCCGCCTCGGCGAAGCCGCTGCTGATTATCACGGTTGCCTTGACGCCCTTCTTGCCCGCCTCCTCGAGCACCTGCGGCACCACCTGGGCAGGCACGGCTATGACGACGACGTCCACGGGCCCTGGGATCTCCGATATCGATTTGTAGAACTTGAGTTGCCTTCCCTTGATCTCGACCTCATCGTATTTGGGGTTCACGAAGTAGGCGGTCCCCCTGAATCTATCGATCAAGTTTTCCAATATGACGTAGCCGACTGAGGCCTGTTTCGGCGACGCGCCGACCAACGCAACGGAGCTGGGCGATATGAGCGGCGCGAGGTCCTCCTGGCTCGAAGACATATCGTAATCATAAATTTGAGATTAAAAAATTTTCTATAAACTATATCAAAAAAATTCGATAGATAATTTTTATTTTAAATATATGAGTTAATACTGGAATTATTGTAATATAAATATAAATAATATAGAATATATAGAGCGTCGTTGCGAGAGGCCTTCTTAGACCTCGGGTCGATCAAGGCGTACCTGCCGTCAACGTCTCCGCCTAGTGTGTACGGCTTAGACTACGGCCAATCCCTGTTCCATAGATTAAATCATGGCCCGCTGCGGGCGATCGAAGATATTCCGTATGCCTTCCCTAGGTCGGCGACGACGGCCTGCCGACCCTGAGCCCCATCGGCGCGTCTTCTGGCGATTGCCGACCCCGGACCCTCGGGACGTCTGGGTCCGTGCTCGCGGCTGGGCGGAGCGACTCCCCGGCTCCGTTTAATGCAGCCTCATAATTAATATTTATCTGGAGGCCCGATCTCCATGTTCGAGATCGCCCGGGCCTACTTTAAGGACGGCGTATGTATCCCCTCCCGCGAAGGGGGCGATTACAACCTATGTGGGAGGGGGACCTCGAGGCTTCTGGTGGACGGGGACGGCTCCTCGGGCGTCGTCGGCGTCGAGGCCAAGGCCGACGTGGAGCTGGCCGAGTGGCCTCTTGACATATCTATCAAGGCCGATGCCCTGGCCTTCGTCGCATTGACAAACGCTAGGATATACGACGGGCCTCGGGGATGTAACGAGGCCTACGTGGGCAGAGGCACGCCGGAGGAGTGCGCCTCGGCCCCGTCGAACTATCCCAAGAAGCCGTCGGTCGAGCTGGACGTGGCCAAGTGGTGGATACAGCCCTGGGCTACTCCCTATTTCAGCGAGGATTTCCCGGACCTCCTGCCCTTCACGGTGTCGCTGTTGGCCTCGCTGAGGGACGGCGGGTATTTGGCGTTGCTGGCCGCTTCGTCGGGAGACCTCAGCGGCTACCTCTGGAGCGGCTGGACCGCCAAGGCCTATATGGGCGTCGAGTCCAGACAGGTGGGGCGCTCGTGGATATTGGCCTACGGCCTCTCCGGCGATCCCTACGAGGCCCTGAGGAGGGCCTGGGGAGCGCTCGCGGCGCGCGCCAACCTCAGGCTGAGGCGCGGGAAGCGCAGGCCCGGGTTCCTCGACCATCTGGGATGGTGCAGCTGGAACGCGTTTCTGATAGATGTGTCGAGCCTCGGCTTGTTGGACGTGGTGAGGGGCCTGAGGGAGAGAGGCGTGCCCGTGGCCTGGGCCTTGATAGACGACGGGTGGCAAAGGGAGAGGTGGGTCGAGCAGCCCTGTTGTCTCAACAGGGTGTTGACCTCGTTGAAGCCCGACGAGGGCAAGTTCCCAGGGGGCTTCGACGGGACGGTGAGGGGCTTGAGGGCGCTCGGCGTCAACTGGGTCGGCCTCTGGCACACGTTGAACGTCCACTGGGGCGGCTTCGACGACGGCGTGGAGGGCGAGCTGGGCGTCGCGGGGATCTCCTACGCGGCCGCGAAAGCGCCGCCGCCGAAATACCCCGAGGCCCTGTTCCTCTACAAGAGGCTTTACGCCGGCCTTAAGGGTTTCGATTTCGTCAAGGTCGATAACCAATGCTCCGCGAGGCTGATGGCGCGCTACGCGGGCGAGAAAGTCGGCAGAGCGGCGGCGTCGCTGCAGACGGCCCTTCAGCTGGCCGCGGAGCAGTCGGGGCTCTCGATAATGAACTGCATGTCGATGAATCCCGAGAACTACAGCAACTACTTCTCCAGCAACGTCATGAGGACCTCCGACGACTATATGCCCTATTGGCGCGACGGGGCGCGGCTCCACGCCATATCCAACGCGTACGGCTCCCTATTCTTCTCTGAGGCGGTCTGGCCGGACTTCGACATGTTCTCGAGCTACGACCCCTACGCCAAGCTGCACCTGGTGCTTAGAGTCTTCAGCGGAGGCCCCGTGTATATAGCCGACAGAGATCCCGGCAGGACGAACGTCGACCTCTTGAAGATGGCCGTGTTGCCCAGCGGAGAGGTGGTGAGGGTGGATTTCCCGGCCCTCCCCACGCGCGACGTGCTTTTCGAGAACCCCTATAAGGGCCGCCGCCTCCTGAAGCTGGCCTCCACGGTAAGGGGGAGGGCGGCTGTGGCCGTGTGTAACGTATCCGATCGCAGATCTGCCGACGTGGTGAGGCCGGGGTCGTTGCCGTTCGACGCAGTCGCCGAGGTCTTCTACAAGGTCTTCGCCCGCGAGGGCGGCTCCATGCCTGGCGGCGGGGTGCCGATAGAGCTGGAGCCTCTCGACTGCGAGGTCGTCATACTGTCGCGGCCGGGCCTCATAGGCCTCGCCGAGTATATACTGCCCCCGTACCCGATCGTCGATGGGAGGCCGATAGCGCCGGGCACGCCCGTTGAGATCAGATGACTCTGTCCGTCGAGGCGCCGACGCGGATCCTCTCAACGCGCTCCCCGAGCCTTATCACCTCATTTATGTGCTTGGGCGATGTCAGAACGAGCCCGCCGTCTCTGTGCTCGGCCACCGTCCCGTCCCTCAGCTTTATTCTGCCTCCCGCGCCGAACAGGAGGAAGTCCAAGCCGCCTTCGGCCGAGAGCGGGATCAAGGCGCCCTCCTTGACGTATATAGGCAACTCGTCCGCGTTCTCTATCCAGATGGGCCCCTCGTACGTGCGGCCGCTCCAGAAATCGGCCCAGCGCCCTCTAGGCAAATAAACCGGCCGCCTATCCTCCCTGCCCAGGAGAGGCGCGTAGAGTATATAGGGCCCCACGTAGTATTCGTCGTACATTGCGTGTACGTTCTCGTCATCTTGGTGGTAATACGCCAGAGGCCTCAGCAGAGGCCTCCCCTCCTCGTGGGCCTCAAGGACCAGGGCCGATAGATAGGGCAGGAATCTGTACCTCAGCCTGACCACTCTGAGGACCTTCTCCCGCCATCTGTCGGGGAGCTCGTATATCTCCCTATCGGGGGTGTCCGGCGCTCTGTGGGCTCTGAAGATCGGGAAGAACAGGGCGATCTGGTAGTACCTCACGAGGAGATCTAGGTCGTTGAGATGCGGCGACCTGTAGTGCCTATGTCCCGCGAACGCCCCTATGTCCAATCCGGCGTAGGGCACTCCGCTGACCGAGAGGCCGAGCACCAGGGCCGTCTGCAGCCTCAAGTCGTCCCAGCTGGGCGCGTTGTCGGCGGTCCACACGGCCGCGTACCGCTGTATTCCGGCGGAGCCGGCGCGGGACAGCACAAAGGGCTCTCTGCCCGCCTCGACGAGCCCTCTGAACGTGGCCTCTGCCTGGAAGACCGAGTAGTAGTTATGGGCCTCCGCATGCCTAACGCGCCTGCCGCCGACCTCGTGAAGGGCGCCTGGGTCTATGGTGCAATCCCTCTGGGGCTCTCCGAGCACAGCCGGCTCGTTCATGTCGAGCCAAATCCCGTCGACGCCCCACCTCTCGGCCCAATCCCTCACCCTGTCGCTCCACCACCTCCTGGCCTCGGGCTTTAGGAAGTCTATCCACGCCGACTTTCCCGGCCACATGGTCCCCGTATATATCTCGCCTTTCTCGGTCTCGACGAGGAGGCCCAACGCCTCGCCGAAGAGGGGATATCTCTGGTCCACCCTCAGCACCGGGTTGAGTATCGTCACGAGCCTCACGCCCATCTCGTGGAGCTTCTCGGCCAGCTCGCCCGGCCGCGGAAACCTCTGGGGGTCCCAGGTGAAGACCCTATAGCCGTCCATGTAGTCTATGTCGAGGTAGACGGCCGAGACTGGGATGCCCATATCTAGATGCCTCTTGACCACCTCGAGGACTCTGTCCTGGGGGTAGTAGGAGTATCTGCTGATCTGATAGCCCAAGGCCCACTCGGGCAGGAGGAACGGCATGCCCGTAAGGCGGAAGTACCTCCTCAACACGTCCCCTATCCCGGGGCCGCCTATGACGAAGAGCTCCACCGACTCCTCGGGCACGAACACCGTGAGCCTATCGTATCGAAAGAGCCCCACGTCGACGAATATGCGCGAGGCGGAGTTGACGAAGTAGCCCACGGCGTCTTTGGCGTCGAAGACCATGAAGAAGGGCACCGAGACGTACATGGGATCCACGTACCATCCGTATCTGCTGACGCAGCCCACGTCGACGTTCCACAGCTGGAAGAACCCCCTCCTCCTATCCAGATCGAAGGCCTTCTCGCCCAAGCCGTAGACGTGCTCGTCCAACGAAAGAGGCCGCGACAGGATGAGCCCCCTCAAGCCCGAGTACGCCTCCACGGGGAACGGGAACTTCCCCAGATCTATGGAAAGCTCTGGGGGCGCCTCAGCCTGCCTTCCGGAAAAGGGGATGTCGATGAGGGGCGTCGGGTCGTTGACCCTCAGCCTAAGGACCTCTCCGTCGGACTGGGCAAGAACCTTCATCAAAAGGGGGATTTTCCGCGGGTAAAAAGATTACACTTGCTCGACCGTCGCTACCGCCTCGTCCTCGCCGGATTTGCTCAGCAACCACCTCCCCAACGCGAGCGCCAGGCCGGCGGCCGAGACGCCTCCCGCGGCGGCCGCGGTGTCGGTCACAGTTATGGGCACCCCGTTAATGATGGCCACTATTGGCGTCTTGACGACCACCGTCACGGTCTGGCTTGGGCCTGACACGGTCAAGTTGCTGGTTACGTGCACTCTACCGCCCACGTTGACGGCCAGCGTGTACGCCCCCTCGAGTACGCCGTTAAACGCCACGGAGCCGCTGCTGTCGGTCGCGCCGCTGGCGGGGAAGCCGTTTATCGACACCTGCGCATTGGGTATGGGCTGGTTCAACACGCCCACCACGACCACCTTCACGTTGTATATGCCCAACTGCACCACGTGCTGGCTGAAGTCCAGCGACTGCACCAGGACGTTGGCCGCCGGGACTCCCTTGTAGGTTATCTGCACCGAGACGGGCTCGGGCTGGTACACGTAGACGCTCACCACGCCGCCAGAGACCGCCACGTTGTACTGGCCGGCCGAGGCGGCTATGTCGCCGACGGTTCCGCCGAACTTGTTGGCCACGGTTATCGTCAACGGGCTCCAGTTCACGAGGAACGTGTAGACGCCGGTCTCGGCGGTGTTGCCCTCCTGCACCACTATGTAGGCCTCATGGCCGTCGGGGCTTATGGAGGCCATCCTGACGCCGCCGCCCCACACCAGCTGCACGTCAGTGGCGTTGGTTATTATGGCGTTGCCCGGCGTCTTTATCGACACTATCTTGGCGAGGGCGGGCAGTTGGAGCACCACTGCGGTCCACACGCCGTCGGCCACGTCGGCCTGCGTGACGTTGACCAAGGCGCGGTCGGGTAGCCAGGTGACTTGCGCCGGCTTGTACACTATGGGCATGTATATTACGTTGACCGGGGAGCTCATCGTCGACGTGACCGTGAAGCTGTCGCCGTACACTATCGCTATCTTGTAGGTCAGCTGGGCCTGCCACAGCGGCGGTATCAGGTAGCTCACCGACCTTATTATGAAGCTCAACGTGTTGTTGTTCACTATGTCGACCAGCCCGCCGGATATGGCTATCTGGCCGCCCGACTGCTGGCCGACCAGATTCACGTTGCCGGTGTAGGCGAACACCACGTAGCCGAGCAGTTGCCAGCCCTGGGGCACCCCTATCTGGGGTCCGCTGACGGTCAGCTGCGAGTTGGGGCCGACTGTGGCGGTCTGCTGGGCCAAGCTCTTCACCAGCAGGGCGGCAGGCAGCGAGGGGCCGCTGGTTATCACCACCTTGTAGGTGCCGGGCTGCGTCAGCTCGACCACCTTCGGCTCTACGCGGTAGGCCGATGCCGGCGATCCGTCGGGCAGCTCCACGGAGCTTATGACGTACGGCGCGCCGGGATCTAGCCTAACCGTGGCGCTCTCCCCGAAGCCCTGGGGCATCTTCGCGTTGGGCAACGATATCGTCAAGACGGTTCCGTTGGCCAGCTGGACGTACTGGTCGTAGGTGAACTGGTAGGTCACCTGTAGCTGGACCTGCACGTTGGCGTTGGCCGTGTTTATCAACATGACCTTGCTGGCGTCGGGGCCGATGTACGCCGCCTGGAGGAAGCCCTCCGAGTTGTAGGACTTGCTGAAGAAGCCGTTGGCCGCCACCTGTATCGAGGGGTAGACGCCTTGGAATTGGACCACCATGCCGCTGTAGGCGAAGCCGGAGCCGGGGGTCACAGCGGGCGGCGATATGGTGTAGGTGCCGCCGGGGCCTAGCTGCACGGTCAGCGTGACGGTCTTGTAGGCCAGGTATTGTATCTGTGCGTTGTAGGGGAAGACCACGTTTATCGGGCCGGCTAGCGCGAGCGCGGCCAGCCCTATTAGCGCTATGGGCAGGAATTTCAGGCGCATGAGTCTCCGACGCCGTCATTTAATAAGACCTATGTACACCTTTAATCAATAGGATCTGTATATCAGGCAAATATTACTATCTCCGAAAGATACCTTTATTTAAGGTCGCCCGGCCGACCCGCGCCTACCTGCTGGGCCCTTCCCCGCGGAGGTAGCTGTCGCCGCCCCGCTCCCAGTCGTCGCGCCTAGGCGAGAACACGTCGACGACCACCAAGTCCGTGAGCGCCCTGACCTCATGCGGAGCCCCAGGCGGTATGTGCACGACCTCGCCCGCCGACACCTCCCGCGCAACGCCGCCGACAACGAACAGCGCCCTGCCCTCGAGGACCAAGCTGATCTGCTCGTTCTCGTGGCTGTGGGCCGGCACCGTGCAGCCGGCCTTGATCCTAAACTGCGCGAGGGTGAGGTTCCTCCCAGACACGTAGCGCCTCTCGAGACATTCGTTGAGCCTCTCGAAAGTCCAGCCCATAATTATACGGACACCCTATTTAAAGTGAAGCTGGCCGTGGAGAGGCGTCCCTCCGTTGCGGAGGGCCGTGGGGGCTTGCTGACGGCCAGCCTTCAGCTGTCTCTACGGCCTCGTACGGCTCGGCGTAGCTGGCGAGGCGGCCTAGGCGCCTGCAGGCGGGCACGGCTTGCTATCCGGCGCCCCCGGTTCACGCCTGCAGAGGGGGCTTGCTTCCACCGCCTACCTCACTGGGGGCATCTACTCCACGCCGGAGGGAGATGGGACAGACGCGGGGATGCCGAAAGGAGGAGGTGGTGGACAGAAAAGGGACTAGGAGGGATTTATGCGGCGTCTCTTGAGGATAAACCCCGGATATACGGGATTCTTCTTATCTCTCAGCCCTGCGAATACCGACGTTTGCGGCTAGAGCGAGGCCAGCTTCGCCAGGTATTCGAGATTTGCGACCACCTCCTTTTCCAGCTCCCCTATCTCGGCGTCGGTCAGATGCGCAAACCTGCCCTGGAATTTAAGGAACTCCCTAAGGGGCTTCCTGCGCTTGGGGTCGGCCACCATGTTCGAGGTCGGCGGGTTCAGCCTTATCTTCCCGTGGTCGTATTCATAGAGCGGGAAGTAGCCGGTCTCCACGGCCAGCCTGGCGGCCTCCACGGTCCGCTCCTCGGGGAAGCGCCAGCCGGGCGGACAAGGCGCTATTATATGTAGAAACGTCGGCCCCTCCTCGGTGTACTCCAGTGCCGTCTTTATCTTGTTGGACATATCGATTATGTTGGAGATCGAGGCCGTGGCGGCGTAGGGCACTCTGTGGGCCATCACGATGCCCATTATGTCCTTCTTCGCCTGTATCTTGCCCCTTATGGCCCTCCCCACAGGCGTCGTGGTGGTCCAGGCGTAGCGCGGCGTCCCGCCGCTCCTCTGTATGCCGGTGTTCATATAGGCCTCGTTGTCGTAGAGTATGTAGAGGACGTGGTGTCCCCTCTCGAGCATGCCGCTGAGGGACTGCAGGCCGATGTCGTAGGTGCCGCCGTCGCCCGCTATCACTATGACGTTGGTCTTGCCCGACCGCCACAGCCCCTTCTTAGACGTGACCCTTATGGCCGAGTCGACGCCCGACGCCGCTGCGGCGGCGTTCTCGAACGCTACGTGGAGGTAGGGCACCATCCAAGCGGTCTCGGGGTACTGCGTCGTCGTGACCTCCATGCAGCCCGTGGCGTTGACCACTATGGTGTTGGGCCCGGCGGTCTTGGTGATCCACCTCATGGCTATGGCGGGCCCGCAGCCGGCGCAGGCGCGGTGGCCGGAGGCGAAGAGCTCCTCGACCGGCAGATCCCAGATCGCCTTGTAGACGACCTTCATAGCCTCAGCCCCATGTATACTACTTTATTCCTTTCGCCGTCCTTCAGCATCTCGAATATCTTCACGAAGTCCTCGACGTACATGGACCTCTGACCTATGCCGTGTATCACCGAGAGGCCCGGCACGTCCATGCCGCCCATATAGAGCGCGGTTGCCACATCGATGAAGGCGGGCCCTCCTCCCGGAGAGCCGAAGGCGATCGCCCTATCGATTACGGCGAACGCCTTGACTCCGGCCAGCTGCTTCAGCAGACGGTCGGCGGGGAAGGGCCTCCATACTCGTAGCCTTATGGCGCCAGCCCTTATGCCCCTCTCCCTGGCCACGTCTACAGCCTCGCGGGCGTTGCCGAAGGCGGCTCCGCCGTACGCTATCACGGCGTAGTCTGCGTCCTCCATCCTGTAGGTCTGGATTATTCCATAGCTCCTGCCGAAGGCCTTTCCATACTCGGCGTCCACCTCCTCGATCGTTTTGAGCGAGCTGGCAAGCGCCTCCTGGACCTGGTATTTGATCTCGTAGTACCAGTCGGGCATGGCGAAGGCGCCCATGGTGATCGGCTTCTCGGGCCTCAGGACGTTGGGCCTCTCCCTCCTGGGGAGGAAGCGCCTAACCGCCTCCTCGTCGTTGAGCTCCACCGGCTCGGTCGTGTGGGACATCAGGAAGCCGTCGTAGGACACCATGACGGGCAACAGCGCCGTCTCGGCGACCTTATAGGCCTGTATCACCGTGTCGTAGACCTCCTGCGCCGATGACGCTATATAGGTTATCCACCCCGTATCCCTCGTGTTCATCACGTCGCTGTAGTCGCCGTGTATGCTTATGGGGGCAGAGATGGCGCGGGCCGGCACGGCCATCACTACGGGCAGGCGGAGGCCCGACGCTATGTGGAGGACCTCGTGCATCAGCTCGAGGCCTTGGCTGCTGGTTGCGGTGAAGACCCTGGCCCCCGCCGCGGCGGCGCCCACCACGGCCGACATGGCCGAGTGCTCCGACTCCACGTGTATCAAATCGGCGTTGAGCTCGCCGTCGTCGACGAACTCGGCTATCTTCTCCACGATGGTCGTCTGCGGCGTGATGGGGTAGACCGCCACCACATCCACATCGGCGGCCTTGACGGCGTAGGCTACCGCGTAGTTGCTGGTGAGCGCCAGCGCGGCCTTGGCCTTCTGAATGGCGGCAGCGGCGGTCATGCCTCCGGCACCATCTCGATTGCCTTGGTGGGGCATTCGTGGGCGCATATGCCGCATCCCTTGCAATAGTTATAGTCTATTTCGTATTTATATTGATATTTACGTCCTTTTACTACGAATTCTCCCTTGGTTTCCTTTATAGTACCCTCGGGGCAGTACATCCAGCATATTCTGCAGCGGATGCATCTATCGTCGTGGATTATGGGCTTTAGACTGCGCCAGCCGCCTGTGAGGTTTCTGCGCGACGAGCCCGGCTCGGTTATTATGCCTCCTATGGGTATCTCGTGTACCTTGGGGAGGCTCATAGCTCCTTGGTCTGGTCAAACGCTACCTTGACCAACTGCGCGTTTAGTTCGTATATCTTCCCCGAGAAGTACTTGTTCAGGGCGGCGAGGGTCGTCTCGAGGCCGACCACGCCGGTTGCCTTGACCACGGCGCCTATCATGGCCGTGTTCACTATGGCCTTTCCCAGCAACTTCAAGGCGAGGGACGTGGCGTCGACGTAGTAGGTCTTGACAGGCGCCTTATAGGCCCCGTTCACGACCAAGATGCCGTTCCCCTTGATACCCTCCAGGGGGTTCTCCGAGACGAACAGCGACTGGTCGCCGACTACCACCACGTCGGGCTCCACGACCGGCTCGCGTTTGTAGATGGGCTTATCGTCGATGCGTAGATACGCCTTGACGGGAGCTCCGCGCCTCTCGGGGCCGAACTCGGGAAAAGCTTGAGCGTATTTGCCCTCCATAATCGCGGCGGTCGCCAGGACCTGCGAGGCGGTGACCATTCCCTGGCCGCCGCGTCCGTGGAACCTTATCTCTATCACGACATGGCGATATCACCGTAATAAATATTTAACTATCCTTTACGAATACGGATTTAAACGTCTAAACTATTGCCAATTGACGGAACAGCGCCTAAAAGCCCACCTCCAACGCGTGGCCGGGCTCCAGCTCGACCTCCCGGGCCAGTCGGGCCTCGTAGTAGCCGTCCGCCTCGGCCACCTCGAACGACAGAGGCTTGCCGTCCAATTTGATGGAGACGGGCCTATTGGGCAGCCTCAACGAGGCGATCTTCAAGGCGCCGTGCGCCAGCTCCAGCCTCGCGCCGTCGCTGGACCAGTCCAGAACCCCCCAACTGCCGCCAACTGCGAGGACCCATTTAAGCGGAACCACCGCAGGCCTCAACGTCAGCCTCCTGGCGAATCCGTCGTACTTAAGCCCCCACGCCCCCATCACGACCATCCACGCTGAGAGCGGACGCATGTAGTGGGCTCCCCACTCCACGTGGTTCCAGTAATGACCTCCCCTCCCGTAGCGCTCGTGCAAGGCCTTAAGCACGGCAATTCCCTCCTCGACGAGTCCCTCGTAGAGCATGTGGCCCGCCACGGCGAACTCCACGCCGCTCCACGGGGTATCCGTATGCCACGTCGGGAGGTAGGGACCCCGCGTGAAGTTCTCGTAGAGCGTTGGACCGACGAAGGAGGGCCTACGGCCGCTCGGGTAAATCCCGTTTATGAGCCCTTCGTCGGGGGCCAGGTTACGCCTGGCCACAGCCCTCAGCGCCGAGGCCACCCTCTGCCTATCCACCAAATAGCCCAAGTCGGCCACGTGGGCCAACAGCTGTCCGAACACCTGCGCGGCCATGGACGCCCTATCCCTCTCGCCAGTGACCGGGTCCCACCAGAGGTCGAAATATTCGCCGTTCCACAGCTTCTCCAGACCCTCGCCAGCCCTCCGCAGCAAGTCCACGTACTTGCCGGGGTCTCTGCCCACCGTCCTCGCGCCCTCCGCCATGGCCTTGAGGGCGGCGGCCCAGAGGAATAGGACGTACGACGAGACGCCGTAGAAGGCCCAGGTGTCGAAGGTCTGGAACCCCATGAGGACAGCCCTCTGGCTCAACAGCTGAAGCGCCGCTGACATGACTTGCGAGGAGGACTCCTTGAAGAGCGCCTGCACCGCCCTCATCCACTCGATCCCGGCGGGGGTTGTATGGTAAGGCAACCCCTCCACGCTCTGCGCCTTCACGGTGCTCTCCACCGCGCCGTTCAAGACGTCCCACAGATTCCTCAAAAGCTCGACGTTGCCGGTCCACTTAGCGGTTGCGTATGCCATCAAGATGTAGTCGGGCATGAGGTCCAACATGTGGTAGCCGTCGACGCCCTTGATGGATTTATCGAAGAAATGGGCTATACGGCCTGCCGGATCCTTCCCGGTCCTCTCCACGATCCTCGAGACGGTCTCGACCAGCCTCTGCCAGTCGAGCGCCAGATAGGGCTCCCTCTCAAGCGTTTTCTCGAACTCGCGCCTATTCTCGGGGATAGACAAGGCGTAGATGACCCAGTCGGGGGTCCCCCGCCTCAAGGCGAAGGCCGAGTGTTGGACGAGGTACTTAGCGGCCAGCTCGGGGAAGAGCGAGATCAACGCCGGCATTGCGTACGCCATCACGTCCATCGTATTGAAGGCGTTGTGCTCGGGACCTCCGTAGTATTTATCGCCTAGGCCCTCCCATAGGGCGAATCTGCCGTCCTTGGTGAGCCAGCTTATCTTGACCAAGGTGCTCAGCTGGGAGGCCACCAAGTCGGCCACCCACCCGTCGATTCCCTTGGCCTCGTACAGGGCGTCGTGGAACTCCTTGGTCTTCCCGTAGAGGCGCTCTAAGTTGTCGAGCGCGTACTGAGCCGCCGAGTCCGCATCTGCGAAGAAGTTCTCGTAGTAGTGGCCGAGCCTCTCGCCGAATTGGTCCACGTGGTTGGGGAAGAACCAGGCCAACACGAAGACGACGTCTCTCTCCTCCGAGGGCGCCAGCTTGAGAGGCGTCGTGAGGACGGCCCAGAGGCCGTCACCCGAACGCGCAGGGGGCCCCTTGACCTTGCCCTCCCTCCTGAAGTCTATCCAGGCTTGTAACATCTCGAGGGCGTTGTCGTATCGCTGGAATCCGTAGTCCTCATATCCCGGCGCCCTCAATATGGCTACGTGCACTTCTCCGGCCTTGGCGGCCAAGGCCATGGAGCCGTCGCGAAGCGGGCTGTCGCCGGGCTCGCCGCCGTCCCGCAAGACCACCGCGTTTCCCCCAGCCCTGGCCACCGCCTTGCCGAAGGGAGACCTCAACATAGCCCATAGCGACACGTCCAACGGCTTGGCGCCGCGGTTCTTGACCTTGACGGCGACGATCAAGACGGGCAGGGCCGAGTCCTTAAGGTCGCCTGGGATAAACGGCGAGAGGAACACGGCCTCGACCTCCACCGGCAGATCGTCGACGTATTTGAGCAATGCCAGCGGCGGCTCTCCGCGGTACTCTATCTCCTTGACCGGCTTAAGCCAGGGGGCCCTATAGGGATCGCCGCCCAGCATGTAGCCGGCGGACTGAAGTTGCCTCACGAACACCTTCTCTCCGTCGTCGACCCTCACGGCGAGGAGGAAGCTCCTCTCGTTCAGGGGGTAGCGATTTCTGTGGGCATCCACCGTGGTCCACGGACCGTTGTTAAAGATGAGCCAGTCGTGGAGGAGCCCATCCGCCCTTATTTCCACAGACCCAGCGCCTATTCCGCCCAAGGCGACGCCAGATGCAACGCTGTTCGAGTATACATACCTCATAAACTTGTGTTTTCAAGCGACTTTAAAGTATTTATCTCATTAAATTGATGGTGGACTGCTATAATATGGTTATACCTAGAATCTTGTCCAGTGCGTCCTTATAGCGACGCCACCACTCCAAATAGGTCTCGTAGGCGTCGAACCTCCAATCCTTCGCCCCCAGCTCCCTGGCCATTGTCGACACCACGTCCATAGCCCTTCTGCTCTCCCAAGGCCTGGGGTCTGCGCCTGCCCTGATCGAATATTCGGCGAATCTCCTATAGAGGCCTTTGTCCATATTGACGCCGACCAGCTTGAAGAGGTCCTCCAATACGGGCTCCGCCCAGCCTCTGTGGAATCTGCATATGCCTGCGTCCTCCACCAACGACTCCATCACGGCGCGGTCGTACGCGGTCTTGGCGAATTCCTCGGGAGGCATGAAGGTGGGGTTGTAGTTGGTCCAGTACTTGCCCTGTACATACATGGGAGCCACCATGCCGGGCGCCCAGTAGAAGTTGGGGGTCATGTAGCCCTCGTCCCCATACGCGACGTAGACGGCCAGGTCTCTGAACCTGACGCCGGCCTTGGCCACCCTGTCTGCGTATTTCGCCTCTAGGGCCTTCGCCGCCTTCCTAATGCCCAGCCTCGCGACCTCCTCGACCACCTCGCTGCCGCCCTCGACGAACGTCCTCAGGAGCTCGCCGGCCAGTCTGGCGTTCTTCTTGGAGTCGATCTCCGGCTTGAATCTGTACGGGTTGAAAACAGGCGCGTCCTCTATCCCCACCTCCTCGGACCTCAAGAGCCCGTGTTCGACGGCGTCGAAGAGCCAGGCGGTTACGTGTCCTATCTCTATGGCGTCTAGGCCGTAGGCGTCGATCTCGTCGACTAGCTTAACCGAATCCTCAAAGGTGTAGACCCCTATGAAGGGGCCCATGGCGTGGAACGGCTCGTAGTCGACCTTCTTCCCCTGCCAGACCTTCTTGCACGTGACGGGGCAAGGCTCGCCGCAGTTGTACCAGCTCCGGGCCTTCTCGAAGACCAGCTCGTTGAACGGCTTCCAGAACAGCCTGAGGACCGCGTCGGCGTGTCTAATCCTCTCGTCTCTATCCATATATATCGATTTATATCCGAACAGCGGGACGAGGTCTCTGTAGTGGACGTAGTTGACGCCGAAGGTGCCGCCGGTGCCGAGGCCCGGGTCGTAGCGGTACTTCACGGTCTTCTCCTGCAACGCCTCTAGGTAGCCCTTCTTGAGCTTCACCTTGACCACTTCGTCTATCCTGTGTATGTCGGCGACGGCTTGATGCCGCGCCTTAGCCTTGCCGCCGGCTATCAGGGCCGCCAGGTTGTGGCCTTGCGCGGCCGCCGTGCCAGGCCCTCCCCTTGCGGCGAAATCCTCGGCGCCTTTGGAGAGCTCGCCCTTAGGGGTTAGGTCCATCGAGGCAAGGGCGCCGTTGTAGGTCCGCCACGCGGCGGGCCCCACGACGACGGCCCGGGCGCTGTTGCTCTGGAAGAAATCCCTATAGGACTCGTAGAGGTATTTAGTGAAGGCGTAGACGCCGCGTAGCCCCTGGTACTCGTAGACCAACTTCACCGGCTCTACCCTGACGCCCTCCTGGGAGGCCAGCAACGCCACCGGCTCGGGCGCCCTGCCGGTGATCACGTAGGCGTCTATGCCGGCCCCCATCATCTTGTAGGCGGCTCCACCCAGCGCGCTCGAATGGAGCCCTCCGGTCATGGGGCTCCTGAACACAGCCACTATCCTGTGGACGCCTATGAGGCGGCCTCCGACGAATCTGCCCATGCCTATCACCAGCGGCGATTCGGGCGACAGCGGGTCGCGCCGCCAGCTCTCCGCCTCCTCGTGCACCTTGAGGCCGAGGCTGACGGGGCCCTGCGCGTCGACCTCCCTGACCTCCACGGAGGCCCTGCTCAGGTCGACAAAGGCGACTCGCACGAGTGTACGGTCATTATTCCTCTTATCCTTTTTGGTCAACTCAATAATAATGATAAAACTTATTATGGCGAGTTATTGGGGTTCCTATGGAGGTCAAGAACGTCATGAGCGACCGCGTCGTCTACTGCACCACGCGCGACACGATAAGGTGCGCAGTATCCAAGATGTACGCGTACAACATAGGCTCTGTCCTCGTGGTCGACGACGTGGGTAACCCCGTGGGGATATTCACCGAGAGGGATCTCGTCAAGGCTGTCGCCGAGGGGATAAGCCTCGACACCCCCTTGGAGAAGCTGGCGCCTAAGGAGTTGATCAAGGCTTATCCCAACGAGTCGGTGTTCATGGCGGCGCAGAAGATGATAGAGCACAACATACGGCACATCCCCGTGGTGGAGGGCAATAGGGTGGTCGGCATATTGAGCATAAGGGACGCTCTGAGGAGCTTGATGGCGCTGGAGGGGGCCTACCCCTAGCCTCCCGCCTGTTCGTATTTAAGGCGGCGGTTTTTTACGGCCGTGAAGGAGCTCCTGGCGCGTAAGGCGGTCGAGTTCGTGAGGGACGGGCTGGTCGTCGGCCTTGGGTCGGGCTCCACGGCCAAGGCCTTCATAGAGGAGCTCGCCAGAGCGGTCGCCGAGAGGGGCATGAGGGTCACCCTCGTCGCCACCAGCGTCGACAGCGAGCTGAAGGCGCTGGAGGCTGGGCTCGGCCCCTATCTGGCGCAGCCCTGGGCCGTCGACCGCATAGATCTGGCGGTGGACGGAGCCGACGAGATCTCGCGGGATAGGATGTTCCTGAAGGGGGGAGGCGGCGCGATGGTCCGCGAGAAGGTGGTGGACTACAGGGCGGCCACGTTGGTAATAATCGCCGAGCTGCACAAGCTCGTCGATAAGCTGCCCGGCAACCGCCCTATCCCGATAGAGGTCCTTCCGGCGGCCTGGAGGCTCGTCGCCAGAGACGTTGAGAGGAGATGGGGCGGGAGGACTGAGCTGAGGACCTGCAGATCCGGCGGCAAGCTGGGGCCCTTGATCACCGACAACGGCAACTTCATCCTCGACTGGAGCCCCCCCGGTCCCGCGTACCCAGAGCTCGAGGACGAGCTGAAGGCCATCCCGGGCGTGGTGGACACGGGCATCTTCGCCAAGAGGAGAGACGCCGTGATACTGCTCGCCGACGAGAAGGGCGTCTTCGCGCTCTGACCTCCGCCCTCGAGGAGCGTGACCACCCCTCGCCGGCCTTGCGGCACATGGTTGAGAGCCGGGGCGAGGCCCCAGTCCGCGTATAGCCGCGGCTCCGCGCCTGACCGCAGGTCCGGGCGAGCCGGCGTCCGCCCACGCGCGGGGCTTCGTCAGAGGAAGACCACCTCGGCTCTGGCCATCAGGATGTTGTCCTCGTCCTCGAACACCTTGACTACGGCCTCGTCGCCGGGCTTCAGCGGCTTCTCCGAGATGACGGTCACGGCGCGATCGACCAGGGGGTCGTCCGCGAGCCTGTTGGGCACGGCTAGATATTCGTTCCTGAAGACGCCGCGCCCCACTATCCTCACCTTGATCCTCTGCCCAGCCTTGATCGGCTTCGGCAGCTCCGCCCTCCTCTCTACGCCGAACGGGTTCTCCCCGCGCCAGTCCAGCTTCATGCCCAGCTGGGCCTCCCAGGCCCTTATTCTGCTCCAGAAGGCGCCCCAGTCGACCGCCTTGACGCCTCTGGGGTTTCTGCCCCTTCTATGGGGTATATATTTCTGTATGAGCACGGGGGGCCACCTCTTGCCCAGGCCGGCGGCTTTCGCCCACCTCGCTATTTTCGGCATCTGGTCGTCGTTCACGCCGGGCAGCCACACAGGCGAGACCACGACGTCTATGGAGGTGTTGCGGACCGCGTATTCGGCCAGCGCCATGGCCCTCCGGGGGTCGTAGTAGCCGGCGTTGGCGAGCCTCGCCGCCAGCGGGGGATCCACAGCGTCTAGGCTGAGGTTTATTCTGTCCAAGCCGGCTTCGGCCAGCTCCTCCACACTCCTCTCGGTCAGGGTGAACATGCGGCTCTGCATCGACGCCACCGACACTCCCCTGATCGACTTCACGTCTTGGACTAAGTCGACCAGGTCGCTGTAGACGGCGGGCTCGCCCATGCCGTCTATATGGACCTCGACGCCGTCGCCCTTATACCTCACGACCGCCTTGAGCGCGTCCACCAAGGCGTCCTTCTTGACCGTGAAGTCGGCCCATCTACGGCCCTCCAGAGGGCCCGCCGCCACGGAACAAAACACGCAGTTGAGCGGGCAGAGGCTCGTGGGCCTCACCTCAACCACGTTGGTGCCCTGATCCACGATGCCGTAATACCGAGTCCCCACCTGCGGAACCCTGTCGAGGAAGTAGATCTCCCTACGTCGCTCCACGGCTCCGCGCGGCTACTGGCGACATATCTCCGCGAGCCACTTCGCGATGGCGTCTGCGAGCTCTGCGTGGCGGTCTCCACCGCCAATCCTCTCGACCTCGGTGCTGATGCCTGCAAGCCTCAGGAAGCGCGCCGCAAGCTCCGCGTGGTTGCGGTCCGTTGACACGAATTGAAGCACGATCGCGTTCAGCAGATATGCATCGTATTTCACCTCGATGTCGCCCTCCGAGATGATCAGATCGGCGGCGACGTGGCTGCTTCGGGTCTGCCTCAGACCCTCCCAGCTGATGTTGAGAGCCGCCCTGGCCTCCAGCTCCACGGCCTCAGCCAGCCTGTGGTTGATAAGCCTATCGTCTCCCTTCAGCAGAGGAGGTCCGTAAAGGAAGCAGAGACGGGCAAGTCTGACTGCGTTGTAGCTGGTAAGGCGCGGCCGCGAGAAGGAAAGGCGCCTAATGCCCGCGGCGCCTCACTGCGTCGGCTCCGCCGGTCCTCGGCGCCGTTAGTCCCGGCTATTTCACTATGCTCACCGGTATGTAGACATATATAGCGGTCGAGTTGTCGTCGATCGAGAGAGAGGCGCGTATATGCGGCGCCACCGTCTCGTTGAGGTAGTAGCCGAGGCACCTCATCCTCTGTCTCTCCGTCAACGTCAGAGAGCCGCCTAGGGTTCCGACGTAGCTGTCGCCTTGCTTGTATAAGACGCCCTCTAGATACCCCTCCAGCGAGAACCCCGGCGGCACGTAGGCGGCGAGCTCCTGCTCCACGTCGTCTAGGGTCCCCCCTACGGTAGCCGTGGAGATGGACCGGGCGGCGCTCAGCATCGATATGGGCCTGATCCAATCTATCCTCCCCTCGAGGGTGCGGTTGAGGTAGGTGACGGCGTATTCGAAGACCTCGCCAGCCAGATGCGCCCCGCCCTTGAGGCTCCGCAGAGGCGGGCGGCGGCTCAGCTCCTTCAGGGTGGAGTTGAACGTAGCTGCCGCCGAGAGGTATATAGCGGGGTTCCACTCGCGTACGGCCATAGCCGCGTCGAACTCCACCAGACAGACCGTGGCGTTGGGGAGCTGGCTTTTGAGCTCCCCCCAAGCGTCCAGCGCGACCTTAGCGGGGAGGTAGGCCTGTAGGGTCCTCCCGTAGAGGTAGTGGAGGTAGTAGAGCGTCACGAAGGCTGTCAGCAGTATCGCAAAGATGGCCGTGGCCGCCACCGAGTACACGCCATACAAGCGCGTTTATAGCCGGCTTAGCTGTCTCAAGGCGATCGGAAGTACGCCCAGCCTCTGAACCTCAACTCCTCCCCCCTGTAGTATACTTTCCCCTCGCCCTCGACGACTCTGGCGAAAGCCACATAGCCGTCGGGCACGCAGCGGGGATCCACAGCGAATATGGGGAGGAACTCCTCGCCTGCGTTCAGCACCACCTCCTCGGGATCCACGCCGAGGCTCAACGCCTCGGAGACGACCTCCTCGGGGGCTGGTAGCCTCTCCAGAACTATGTTTACCCCCCTGGCCATGGTCCACAGGACGTCCGCTATGCCGTCAGACGAGTCCATGGACGCGGAGACGCAGTCAGGCGGCGGGGGCTTGGGCCAATCCAACGTGGGCCTCTTCAGCCACGAGATGCCCTTAGCGACAGCCGGGGACCTCCCGGCCTCCTTAAACGCCAGGAAGGCCAGGCCGGTATAGCCGAAGAGAGGAGGCGCGATCAGCACGTGCCCTGGCCTCGGCCTCCTGCCTATTCTCGTGGGAGCCGCGCCTATGGCCACTACGTCCACCACGGCCTCCCGTCCCTGGTTGAGATCGCCTCCGAGGTACCTCACGCCGAAGTGGGCCGCCGCCTCTCTGATCCCGTCGAAGACCTCCCTCGCCCTCTGGGCGTCCGGAGCCGTTATGGAGCTGAGCACGGCCTTAGGAACCGCGAATTTGACCAACAGATCGCTCAGGGCGGCTGCGACGGCCCGCCAGCCGAGATCCGCGTAGGTGTGGAAGGGCATCTTGGCCCAACTCTCGGCGAATCCGTCTACCTTGACGGCGAACCCGTCGACGTAAGATACGTCGTTATCCTCCTCGCCCAGCTCCCTGAGGAAAAAGCCTAGGAGGACCTTCTCGTCCACTCACTCGACGGACCTATAGATTAAATCGGTTACGCCGTCTATATCGCCGCCCTTCAAGGGGGCCCAGAGAGGCGACCTGTCGCGGCAGACTATATAGCGGATCTTCGACCGGCTGTCGTCTCTCGTTATCAGCCCCCTTGCGGTGAGCCCCTCCAGGACGTGTTTGACTAGAGTCAACGCTATAGGCGCCGTCGTGTCGATTCCGGCGAACTCGAGAACTCTGCGCGGAGTGAAGGAGACGCAGTTGCCGCGGGCCTCCGAGACTATCTTGTGGAGCCCCAGCGCGACGGTCCTCGTCACCTCCTTGAAGTCGGTGATGTTAAACGGCCTCATGGGGGTAGGCCCCCCGCCGAAAAATAAGACTCACAAATCGGATGAAATCCGTTTAGGCCCACTCTGCCTGTTATATGGACCCCGGCCTATTGCGGTGAACATATGGCTTAAATACGCCGATTCGAAGATGTACAGGTCTATTACAGGAATGAGAGTTGAATATTATAAATAGAGCATTGCTAGAATATAGGCTAAGCCAAGAGAGGCCTCGACAATCAAGTTGACCGCCTCATTGGTTAAATAGCCAGACGTCCTGTAGTTAGGGCATCTGGGCTCGTCGTACATATCGGCGCCGCAGAAGAACTTCCTCTGGCCCACCGCCCCCACCACGCTGTCGAGGACATCGCCGGCGAAGCCGAGACCCCAGACCACGTAGGGATTTACGTCGAGGAGCAGATAGGACAGGAACGCGACCGCGGCGGCTCCCGCCAGAGAGGCCAAAGTCCCCGCCGGGGTGACCCCGCCGGAGGTGCCCGGCTCTACCTGTATCCAGGGCTTGGTTATCAGCCGCGGCCGCCCGCCGTAGGCCACGCCCACCTCGCTGGCCCACGTATCGGCTGTGGCTATCGCTATGGCGACCACCGTGGCGGTCAACGCGGGGCGGACTCCGGCCATGTAGAGCAAGGCGAAGAGGGCCATGGGCGTCCCCACCCCGACCACCTGCGTTATCGATCTGCCGGCGACATCCTTCAGACCGCGTTGGGCCTTCCAAGACCCCCTCAGCCTGGTCAAGAGGCTGGCCGACACGAAGAAGAAGAGGAACACCGCGAACACGGCGAGGCCGGCCGCGTCGAGAGCCCAAGCTATCAGCAAGCCCGCCACAGCCCCCCTCATGTTTATAAAACGCGCTCTATACGCCGCGAAGGCGAACGCGGGAACCACAGCGGCGATGGCCAGCTGGGCGAAGTCCATGGCCCCCTCCGGCCAATGGTATATATCCATTTAAAGAGGGCATGTGGCGACGCCATGGACGTGCTGGATAGGCTGTCCGAGAGGTACGGCCCCCGCATCGAGGAGGCGCTGGCGAGGTATCTGTCGCGGGACGCGGCGGACGACTTCAGAGACGCCGTGCTCTACCAGATATCCACAGGCGGCAAGCGGCTGAGGCCCATCTTGACGCTGGCAGTCGCCGAGGCCGTATCGGGCAACTACGAGAGGGCGTTGCCGGCGGCGGCCATAGTCGAGTTGATACACAACTACAGCCTGATATACGACGACATAATCGATAGGGGCGAGGTCAGGAGGAACAAGCCCACGACCAGAGCCGCCTTCGGGGACTACGCGGCTATCCTAGTCGGCATTTGGTACCGCGAGGCGATAGAGGAGGCGGTCCTCGATACGCCGAAGCCGCTCGACTTCGCGAGGGAGGTCGCCAAGGTGATAAGGGCGATAGACGAAGGCGAAAGGCTCGACATACTCTTCGAGCTCGCGGGCCGGAGCGATCCGTATTTCGTCAAGGCCAGGCGGCCCTCCGTTACCCTCGACGACTATATTAAGATGGTGGGCTTGAAGACAGGCGCGCTCATAGCTGCATCGTCCAAATGGGGCGCCATGAGCGTCGCCGACGACCGATCGCTGATAGATGCGGCGTGGGATTTCGGGATGAACGCCGGGATAGCGTTCCAGATAGTCGACGACGTCCTCGACATATTCGGCGACCCGAGGAAGTTCGGCAAGGAGATAGGGAAGGACATAAAGGAGCACAAGAGGGGCAATGCGGTGATACTGCTGGGCCTCGAGGAGCTGGACGAGAAGGCGCGCGGAGAGCTTATGTCGATTCTGTCGAAGCCCGCGGTGAGCGACGACGATGCGAGACGCGGCGTCCGCATATTGGAGGGCACGAACGCCAGAGAGAGGGCTCTGGCTCTCGCCGATAGGTACAGAGAGAGGGCCCTTGCGAGCCTCTCCAAGATGCCGCATAGCAGAGACCTGGAGGAGCTGGCGGCGTTCATAGTCCAGCGGCAGTTCTAATGGCCGATCTGCTGGTGGTTAAATTCGGCGGCTCGGCGATAACGGACAAGAAGAGGCCCTACACGTACAGATGGGGCCGGCTCAGGCCGGCCGCGCAGGCGCTTAGAGGAGTGCGCGCGGCGCTCATCCACGGCGCCGGCTCGTTCGCCCATCCGCACGTGAGGGCCTTCGGCTTGACGCCGGTCGGAATAGCCAAGACCAAGGCCGCCCTCAGGAGACAGACGGCGATGGTGCTTGAGGATCTGGCGGCCGCCGGCATCTACGCCATGCCGATAGAGCCCAGCGACGTGTTCTGGGGCCGTAGGCTCGCTCGGAGGGAGCCCATCGAGGCGGCGCTGTCGGCCGGCCTCTACCCGCTCCTGCACGGCGACGTAGTTCCGTCGGCCGGCGGCCACGTCGTCATCAGCGGGGACGATATAGCGGTGGAGCTCGCCTCGATATATAGGCCCCGGGCCGTCGTCTTCCTGATGGACGTCGACGGCATTTATACGGCTGAGCCGGGGACGCCTGGCGCCGTCAAGCTGAGGGAGATATCCGGCGGCGTGGCGGGGGGAGCCGCCGGCATAGATGTGACGGGCGGCATAGCGAAGAAGGTCGAGGCCGGGCTGGCGGTGGCGGCCCTCGGGATACCCGCCTATTATTGCTCCATAGACGACGTCGCGGCCGTCAGAGCCATCGCCTCCGGCGGAGAGCCGGAGACCTGTAGCGCTGCCAGGCCTAGCAGGCGACCGTAGGGGCGTTTGCCGTCAGGTACAGCGCCACCACGACGTATATCAGCAACAGGACCACAACGGCGGCCCATAGAAACGCGCTGTCCCTATCGCGGGCGTAGAACACCGCAACGGCGGTCAAGACGCCGAGGACCGTATACCACAGCAAGCCGCCGCATAGAGAGGGGGCCAGCACTATGGACCAAAAACCCTGGAGGAACAAGGCGACTAGGACCGCCGCAACCGCCGTTATGGTCAGGGCGAGTTTGTCGGTTCTACGGGGCATGTAACCCGCGACGGAGGGCCCATTTAAATATTAGTAGCTGGTTTTAAATAGGCGCTCTATCGATGGCATGTCCATCTTGGTGCAGACCGTGACGAGATGCCCGGTATGTGGGGCCGAGGCCTTCAGCTACACGGAGTTTCTCTACGAGACGCCTTATTTCGGCAACGTGGTGGTGTCCACCGGCTTCTGCAGGTCGTGTGGGTATAGGTTCTTCGACGTGGACTACGCGGAGTCAGGCAACCCGACGAGGGTGATCTTCAAGGCGGAGAACGGCGAAGATGTGTCCAAATCGCTGGTGGTTAGGTCGAAGACGGGGAGCATCAAGTCGCCGGATCTGGGCTTCAGCCTCGAGCCGGGCCCCCAGGCGGAGCCGTTTGTGACCACGGTCGAGGGGCTTCTCTATAGGGCGCTTGATTACGCCGAGAGCTTAAAGGCGCTGGAGCCCGAGAGCGCGCGCAGAGTCGATGAGTTCATCGAGGAGGTCCAGAGGGCCATAGATTCGGGCGGCTTCACGCTGATAGTGGAGGATCCGTTGGGCAAAAGCGTAATTATTCCGAGGAGGCCCGAGACAGTGAGGATAGAGCCCCTCGGCAGTACCTAGCCAGATACCCCCTCAACAGCTCGGGATAGGGCGGGGGATACCCCGAGAGCTTCTTAAGGAGGGACTCGATCAGATCACCGACCTCGTACCCCCTCTCGGCGTAGCGGCACGCCCTCACCAAGGTGGCCAGCTTATCGGCGAAGGAGACCAAGACGCCGAGCTTGCCGTCTGCTTTCCTGTAGCTCCGGAAGAGCTCGTAGAGATGGGGATATATGCGCTTCATCGCCTCCAGCTCGAGGGACTCCCAGTCCGTGGCCGACCTGACGCCGTTGCCCGGATGGCCCAGCTCGAACTCGGCGAGGTCATGTATGGCCGCCGCGGCCACCGCCTGCGCCACGTCCACCTCATCGCCTCTCGACCTAAGCTCGGCGGCTATCTCGCCGGCCAGGAGCGCGGCCAGGAAGGCGTGTTGGCACACCGTCTCGGCCGCCTCTATCCCCCTCTGCAGCCAGCCGATGCGTTTAATGTTGCAGAGAGCATCCACGACGTTTATGAGGTCCATCAGAGCCGTCCGGGGAATCCGGTCGGGTCGCTCCTCTGAGTTATCTCTCCGGCTAGAGGAGTCCTCAAGACGGCCGGCACCTCCTCCCTTCTGAAGTTGGCGAGGGCCCACGACATCTTGACGTAGGCCACCTCGGGCAGCATGTCGTCGAGCGGCACGACGCCTAGCGACAGGAGCTCCCTGCCGCGTCTATATACGTAGAGGTCGACGCGTCCGTATATGGTCTGGCTGGCCATCGCGACCACCACGCCTGAGTCGACCGCCTTCTTTATCGATGGCAGGAGGGCGTCCCTCACGTGGCCGAACCCTGTGCCCTCGATCACCAAGCCCCGGATCCCCAGCTCCACCAACGCGTCCATTATGCGGGGGTCCATGCCTGGGTAGAACTTCACCAAGGCCGCCTTGTCGCTGAACTTGGCGGAATAGGAGAGCCCGCCCCTGGCCTTGTAGGAACCCGCCGTCACCTTGAGGGACCTGGACTCCACGTCAACCTCGGCGAGAGGCTCCGTCCCGACGCTCTGGAAGGTGTCCCGCCTGGAGGTATGCATCTTCCTCACCCTGGTGCCTCTATGTACATATATCCTTCCGTCGCCCGACGCTCCGTGCATGGCCAACGTCGACTCAGCGAAGGGGGCCGAGGCGGCGGCTATCACGGCGCCGAGTATGTTCTGGAAGGCGTCGCTGGAAGGCCTGTCGCTGGACCTCTGGGACCCCACGAACACCACGGGCCCCGGCAGCTCCTTGAACGCAAACGCCATGGCCGCCGAGCTGTAGTGCATGGTGTCGGTGCCGTGCATAACCACCACGCCCACGGCGCCCCTCCCGAAATGTTCCGCTATCTTTTCCGCCATGGCCGCCCAGTCCGAGGGGGTCATATCCTCGCTGAACTTGGACATGAGCGTCTCGACCCTTACGGAGGCCACCTCGGATATCTCCGGCACCATCTCGAACAGCAGGGCCGGATCGGTGGATGGATACACAGCCCCCGTCGTGTATTCGACCCTCGACAGTATGGTGCCGCCCGTGGCGACTATGGACACCCACGGCCTGCCCGTATCCACCTCTCTGGACTCCCCGGGCCTCGCGCCGGCGCTTGGAACCTCGCCCAGATCCTCCATCCTCCTCACCTTGCCCCTGGCGAAACCCACGTTGTACCCATTCCTCAGCTTGACCACGTAGACGTCAGGGCTCGAGTAGGCGGTGGAGGGCAGGAGGATGCCCTCGACGACATCCCCGCTGTCGAGATGGAGCTTGACCCTCCTATAGCTCTCCACGCGCGTCCTGGGGGCCGTCTATATAAAGCTTGACGGAGGGAACAGGCCGCCTGCTCTCTAGGGCTGGAAGGAGACCGGATTCGGCGGAAGGCCCCGGGCGGGGCCGCGCGTCAGCCTGCGGAGCCCAGGGCCACGCTGACAACCGTCCCGCCCGACACCTTGGCCTCTATCGGCAGATAGGTCAGCAGTTGCGAAAGCGCCTGTTGGGCGCTCGTCGCGGTTATCGTCGCGTTGCCCATGGCAAGCGCCTCGCCTATCCACTGGAAGACTGCTGTGGCCTGGCTCTGCTGATCGCCCGGCATGAGCAGAAATACCCTGTTCTGGTACCTTGCGGCCACTGAGTAGTTGCCTCCGAACAGCTCGTCGTAGAAATAGCTAGCCGCCGTGAATGAATAGGGGCCGTAGAACGGATCTATCATGAGCACGTAGACGGGCTCGGTCGAGTTGAGCAACGACCGAGGCAGGGCGACGCCCGACACCGTCACCACAACCACCGAGTCGTTATATTGAGGGGGCTTTTGCCCGCTCGGCGCATATCCCCTCGGCGTGAGCACCCACATCTGCGTGTTCTCCAGAAGGGCGGCCAGAGTGGGTTTCTGCGGCGCGCCTGGGCCAAAGGGGAGCCTAAAGCCGGGCATGGTGGCCAGTATCCACCCGACCTCGGCGAAGATTATAGCCAACAGAGCGATTACGAAGACCTTCCGGTTTCTGCGCCTTCCCCTTTTGCTCTCCTTTTTCTTAGCCACGCGGCCCTAAACACCGCGTGGTTTTAATATTTACTGCGAGGAGGCCGTGCAGAACCTCTCTGCGAGGTGGATCTGGACGTCCGCAGCCGTAGCCGCCGCGGCGGCGCCGCAATGGCCGCTATGGGCTTGAAGCCGTCTCGAAGCGCCTCGAGCCCCACCGGCCATTGGCCCCCGCACGCCCTAGAGGGGACCTGCCTGGACACGCCCATGGCGACGTTTAGACACGCTGTCCGTCGCGATCGGCCCTCGTGCCGATCTTCGGGAGGCTTGTCGAGGAAGGCCCCGTCGTGTTGTCTAGGCGATTTGGCGAAGATTGCGGAGAACGTCCTCGATGACGTTGTTCGATCCCGGCGTCGATATTGGCGTGGAGTTCGGCGGCCCTCTGGACGAGCTGTCGCAGTCCTGCGACATGGCTCCGAGCGCCTCGTGCCGGCGCGAAAGGTTTTTATCGTTGTGGGATCTGGCTGTACATGTGGCTGTTCATCACGAGCCAGGACTGGCTCATAATACTGATCGCCGTGGTCATCCTCCTCATATGGGGCCCCTCCAAGCTCCCCGCCCTGGCAAGGGGCCTCGGGCAGGCCCTGCACGAGTTCAGAAGGGCCTCCCAAGGCCTGGCCGCAGGCGAGGACGAGGACTACAGGAAGCTGCTGGAGGTGGCCAAGAACCTAGGCATAGACACAGAGGGCAAAACCAAGGAGCAGATACTGGAGGAAGTAAACCGCAAGGTCGCCGAGATGAACAAGAAGATAGCGCTAGGCTGACTTCCTAATTCCAACCAGCTCCTTCAAGGCCTTGGCGACGGGCGCAAGCCGCCGGTTCCCCTCGGCCAGATCGTCCAGCACGTGCGCCGCCATCGAGTAGAGACCGGCCTCTAGATAGGTCCTCAGCTCGCTCCACAGGAAGTCCGCGGAGCCCGTGGCTAGATACCTGGCGAGCGGCGGATCCCACTCTAGCCTTAGATCCTCGTCGAAAACAACCTCGCCCCACTCCGCCAGCGGCTCCAGCTCCTCCCTGAAGTTGACGTTGTGGAGCTCCCGCCGCGAGATGCCGTGCCTCGCTGCGCTGAGATACATCGCCGTCCGCGACAGTCTGAAGACGTCGTCGAGCCTCCCGCCCCTCCTCGACAGCGCGTCTGCCATGCGCCTCAGCTCGCCGGCTTCCGCCTTAAATATATGGGATTCCACCAAGCCGTTCGGGGCCACCAAGACGGCGGTGCCCGGCGCTCTCAGCAGCTCGCCGAAGACCCTGCCCGTTATATACGGCACGTCGCACGGCGCAAATAGGAGCACGTCGTCGAACCTAGATGCGGCCGAGACCACGGCAGCCAAAGGCCCCGAAAAGCCGGGGCTGTCCTCGACCGCCGGATACCCCGGAAGCACGTTCCTGCCGGGAGCCACGTAGATCCCGTCGACCAGCCCGCGGGCGGCCTCCGCCACGGCCTCTATCATGGGCCTCCCGCCGACTGGATACGTGCATTTATCCACCCGGGGCTCTCCAGGCCTTTGGAACCTCCGCGACTGCCCGCCTGCGAATATTATGAGCTTGGCCACGGCCTAGACAGATCCTTTAATACAGTCTCCGCGGCGTTGATGCCGGGGACTCCGGTTATCTGCCCGCCGGGCCACGTGCCGGCGCCGCCTAGATAGAGCCCCCTTATCGGCGTCCTGTACCCCCATCCGCAGGCAGGCCTGCAGAGCAGGAAGTCGCGGGTCAGAGGGAGGTGGTTGACGTAGGGCCCTCTGGCGTTGAACACCGTCTGGTAGTCCGCCGGGGTCCACACCTCGAAGGCCTTGATCCGCCCTACATTCTCCACGTACGTCTCGAGCATCTCCAGATCGGGGGCGCCTACCGCCGAGACCACGTTGCCCTCCACGACGACCTCGCCGAAGGGCAACTGCAGTATCGAGTCCCGATAGGGGGCGAGCCCCCCTCTCAGCTTGACCGGCTCCGTCAACACCGCGTTGAGCCTATAGGGGCCGGCGGCGGCCGAGGCGCCCTCGAGCCTCCTCCTCACCTCGTCGGCCACGCCGTCGACCAGCTCCAGCAGGGTGTGTATGGGGCTGGCTGTGGATATCACCGCCCTCGCCTCGACGACCTTGCCCGTGTCGAGCTCGACGCCCCTCACGGCCCCTCCCTCGACCGCTATCCTCTTGACGCCGACGCCGAGAACCACGTCGACGCCAGCGCCTAGGGCCCTCCGGTAGAGGGCCTTGGCCAAAGCCTGGATGCCCCTCTCGCCTCTCCACACGGGCCGCCCCCACCCCTCGGGCGGGTTGAAGTACGCCAGCAGATAGGCCGGCCCGTCCCATAGATGCTCGTAGAGGAACATGGGCCAGAACTCCCTGGGGAGATATTGGGACAAGACGTCGCGGGCAGTCCTCCCGAAGAGATCTCGGGCGTCTGGATCCTCCGCGAGGCGCTCCTCGGTAGGCGGCCCGTCGAAGAAGTACCTACGGGCCGCCTTGTTCAACGCGACCAGCTTCTCCCAGAACGCCGCTATCTCGTCGCCGAGCCCCCACTGCCTGAATTCCTCAACCCTCCTGGCCGGATCGAGCCACCACCTGACGTAACGTCCATCCAGCTCGTATACGGCCGCGGGGTCCGGCACGTCTATCGCCAAGTCGACGCCGATGCGCGCCAGCACCTCGCGGGGCATCACGCCGACCACGTAGGCCCCGACGCCGACCTCGACGCCGCCGAGCGCGCGGAAGCCCGCCATGCCGCCCGGCCACAGCACCCTGTCGAAGACGGCCACCTTCAGCCCGGCCTCGGCAAGCCTTATGGCGGCTATGAGCCCGTTGTGCCCGGCCCCGATGACAACCGCGTCGGCCACTAGATAGGCTTGGTGAGGAGATTAATACCTTGATACACGAAGAACGCGCCGAAGGCCGCCAACGTGGTCGCCGAGAACACCTTTATGGCGAGCCAAGTCCCTCTGCTGTTGAGCCTCCAGCCGGCCCTAACGGCGGCGGGGAAAGACACTATCCAGGTGGAGATAGCCGTGAATAGGCCCAGGGCCCAGTAGACGCCGAAGGAGCTTATCGAGCTGAGGCCCACCGTCAGCCACCACCCCAGCTGGTACGGGTTCACCAGGCCCAGGGAAAGCCCGAGGAGATAGCCCTTCACGGCCCTCTCGGCCGCCCTGCCCCCTCCCCCCTCAGGGGGGCGGGAGACGGCTATCCTATACGCTATGTATAGAAGGAAGAAGGATCCGGCGAAATATATAATCGCCGTATATCTGGAGCCGACGGCCGCGAGGACCTCCTGGTAGAAGGCCAGGGTTATCAGCATGAAGATGAAGTCCGCGGTCATGGCGCCGGCCCCCACCGCCGTCCCGTGTTTGAGACTCTTCAAGGCCCAGGACGCTATGAGGGCGTTCATAGGCCCCGGAGGCACGGCCAGGCTGTAGCCCAAGGCCATCCCCGCCGCTATCTGCGCCAGGGCCTGGCTCATAGCTCGACGACCTCCGCCTCCAGCCTCGCCGTATCCAACAACGCGGCGGTCCTCCTCCCGGTCAGATAGCCGCAGAGCTCGCCGGGGTTTACCACCAGCGTAGGCCCGACGCGCCTCACGTCGACCCTATGGGTATGGCCGTACACCACGACATCGAACATGCCCGATCTGACCATGGCCTCGGTCAGCAGATCGGAGGTGCCGTGGTACACGCCTATCTTCCTACCGCCGGCCTCGACGGACCCGGCGTATCCCAAGATCTCGACTCCGAACTGCGAGGCCACCCTCTGGAAGTAGAGCAGCTCGCCTTCGTTGTTGCCCCACACGCCGACGATCCTCACGCCGTCGCCCAACGCCTCCCTCAAGGCCTTGGCGCTGAAGGGCGCGACCCAATCCCCGGCGTGTACGACCAACTCCACGCCCCTCTCTCTGAACAACGCCGCAGCGCGCTTGATTGCGTCGATATTGTCGTGGCTGTCGGAAACTACACCGACCAACATACCTTGGAGAAATCCCGTATTTATATCGCTATGAAGGCCCGCGCGTCGTAGGCGCGCCACTCGGGGCCGGTGTCCGCCACGTCGTCCACCACGAGGCCGCACTGCGCACACGCCGCCTCCCCCTCTGCCAGTCTACGGCGAGGGGGCCTCCGCACGAGGGGCAACCCGCCCGACCCATGCCCCTGGGAAAACATACCTTTAAAAGTTTTTCGCAAAACCGCTATAATGATAAGTGATATTAATATATAGTTATTAAGTACGCCGAGAGATAGGCGATTTAAGTCGCCGCATTTTAAGATAAATAAATTATGCAAAGACCCCGAGGGGGAATGCGGTTTAAGCCGCCGCCTTTTCGGCTTGACGTAAAAGTTTAGGTAGGCCGGCAGGAGGGGCGGGCAGGAAGACAGAGGGGAAAAGGGGGAGGGAGGGGGAGGGAAAAGTGGGGGGTTTAGAGTTTCTGCAGGAGGTCGTGGATCTGCTTGGCGGTCTCGAGGTCTTTAGTGAATATCATGACCTTGTATTTGCCGAAGCTGCGCCGCGGGATCGCGACCCTCACGGAGGTTCCGCCGCGGCGCGCCATCAAGGCGTTCGTGACTAACTTGAAGTCCCCGAACCCCGCCTCCGGGAGCCTCCGCCTCAGCTCCTCCTCGGGCACGGCCCTCATCTCGCCCCGCGCCACCATGATATCCACGCGGCAGCCGCCGTAGCGGCCTAGGTCGGGCGGAGGGCAGTTGCGCGAGATTGACTTCGCCCGTCCTGAAGACCATCGCGATGACCCGCTGACGGAGGTGGTAGTACTTGACGGTCTCTATATACAGTATATATTGGCCCCCGAGCTCCGGGGCCTGGATATATAGATCGGCGCGCGCCGACAAAACTGGTCTTTATTACGGTTAGTCCGCAGGTCAGGTATAATCCGTTAGTCCCCTCCCTGGGCGCCTAGCCGAGTTGGGACGGAAGGTTTTTTAAGCGGGATGGCGGCGGGGGCATGGGGGTCGCGGCCTGTAGGCCGGAGGCGGATCCCTCAATACTGATCCACCGCGACCCCAGGGCCTGGGAGGAGCTGCTGGGCTGGGGGTGCATAGATGCTTTTATGGAGGGGGGTGAGGACGTGGTCGAGGACCTCCAGAGCCCTGCGGAGCTTCGGCGCGCCGTCCGCCGCGCGGATTCCGCCGGCCGAGTGACATGCTGGACGTAGGGCTGGCGCTTCTGGCGGTCCTCGCCGCGGCCTTCATGCTGATCAGGGGAGACCCCAAGTGGATATACCCGGTGATAGCCGGCGCGCTGGCCCTCTTCTTCATACCGATCGCGACGCAGCTGGTGATAGCGGCCTTCACGCCCAAGGGGGCGCCGGTGCCGACGTTGTTCGAGTGGAGGCAGGGCCAGTTCTTCCCCTACCCCTACCCGGCCGGTTCGCTGCAGACCGAGCTCGAGAGGAACTACGCCGCTATCCACAGGACCTACGAGGCCCTTCTGGCCGTCCAGAGGGCCTCCCTGGCGGCCCTCTTCACGGTTGCGTTTACGGAGACGGTGGTGGCCGTGGCCTCCGCCTTCACCCCCGTGGGCGCGGTCATCCAGGCGTCGAAGTTCGTCGCGTACCTGGCCCAGATAGGCGATCCCCTCCTCCAGATCGCGCTGACCACCTTCAACGCCGCGACCGCCGGCGTAATGATATTCCACTTCCTCGACCTCATGGCGTTTCTGGCCGTGAGGATGGCGGCGCCCCTACTGGCGCTGGCCCTCCTGGCCATGATCTTCAAGCCCACGAGGGCGCTGGGAGGAGCCCTCTACTTCTTCGCCATAGCCATGATCGTGTCGTCCTACATAGGGTACTACCTATCCTCCACAGCCGAGGCGTTCACGGCGTGGGGCCTAGAGACGGCCAAGTGGCTCAACGCCACCGCCGCAAACGCCACCGGCACCGCGCCGGTCCCGCTCCTGTTCGTAGGGGGGACTCCGAATACCCTATACCTGGCCCGGTACAACAACACGTTCG
>Ga0080005_129075_pt1 | contig 44262 bp, 42 predicted proteins | sample JossMetagenome_2_FD_69208 | JGI IMG/M metagenome (GOLD analysis project Ga0080005, IMG submission 69208) | Hot spring sediment microbial communities from Joseph's Coat, Yellowstone National Park, USA - JC3_ASED (SPADES assembly) (version 2) | ecosystem: Environmental > Aquatic > Thermal springs >...
CCTGGTCAATGGCGGCAGTGCCATTGTCGAAGCTTAAGTGCTGGCTAGGCACATAAGCTCTGATTAATGAAGAAACCTGCTGGGTTAGTCCCTTCGTGGGTTCAAATCCCACCCCCGGCAATTTCTAAAGAATTTATAAGCGCAGTTTAAATGCAAATATGGTAGAAAAAATTCTTATTGGAAAGGTAACTCATTATTATCCAAAAATAGGTGTTGCTGTAGTTGAGTTACAAGAAACACTTAAGAAAGGAGATAAAATTGAAATAGAAGGAAAAACAACTAAGCTCATCCAAACGGTAACATCAATGCAATTAAATCATGTAAATATTGATGTTGCAGAGAGAGGCCAATCAATAGGATTAAAGGTAGAATATAGAGTTAGAGAAGGCGATAAAATTTATAAGATCATCGAATAGTTTACTACATCAAATATATTGATAAAAAGAAAAGCTTTTAAATAAGTATAGAAAGGAAATAAATGCAAAAAGCCCCATTAATTTGTAGATCTAATTCTAAGACATGGAGATTTAATTATTTGGGGCTCTAAGGGATGACCCTTCTCTTACATCTTTGATGAGTGGGGACCTAACCGAAGTTGAAATCTGCGATTTATGTGGAAACGAAACTGAAGATTATTCGATAATAGATGGTTTAGTCGTTTGTGAAAGCTGCAAAGAGAATTTTGGATTAAAAAATAGAGAAGATAATTCTTCTGCTGTTTGTGCCATTTGTGGTTGGCCAATAAACAGACCAATAGACAAAAAAGAAACAAAAATTTTTATTAATAGCATAAAAAATTGGTTAGAAATTAATAATGGACTCTCTGATAGTTTAAAACAAAAACTCGAAAAATTGGAAGAAAAGGAACTGTATCTTTGTAGATACGATTTCTTCTATCTTATCAAAGATATGATAGAAGCTGAAGATGAAACACTAGCAAAAAAATTTGAAAAAGAAATAGCATTGAAATATGATTTTCATGGTGGAATAATAAGCTAAATTTTTCGTTGAGAAAAATTAATTATTGCCCTGGTAGCTCAGACTGGTAGAGCACCTCACTGGTAATGAGGGGGTCGCGGGTTCAAATCCCGCCCAGGGCTTAAGATTTAAAACCTTATAAAGCTTAAAAGCATATAAACTTAAAGATTATAAGTAGTTTTGTGGAAGTTGTTAGGGTGAATGTGTGAAGAAAGAAATAGATGTTTCTAAACACGAATTAGTGCCTAAGCATGAAATAGCTAGTGAAAGGGAGAAAGAGGAACTGATTAAAAAATATGGAAGTTTAAAAAATTTCCCAAGAATATATTCCACAGATCCTCAAGTAAAGTTATTAAATGCAAAGCCTGGAGATTTAATTAAAATAATCAGAAAAAACGAAGTCACTGGAGAATCCGTTTATTATAGGGTTGTTGTTGAGGGTGAAAAATGATGGAAAACGCATTCACAATATTAATGAGATCTTATCTGAGAGAGAAAGGTTTGGTAAATTTCCAAATTGAATCTTTTAATGATTTTGTAGAAAAGAGATTACCAAAACTTATAAAAAGTATTGGCAAAATAAAACCAGATTTACCAGAAGTAGGAGAACTTGAGATAAAGCTTGGTAAATTTGAATTAGGAGAACCGAGAGTAAAAGAGGCAGATGGTTCTATAAGAAAGATTTTGCCAATGGAGGCAAGAATAAGGAATCTAACTTATGCAGCTCCAATGTATGTTGAAATGACACAAATTTTAAATGGAATTGAAAGCAAGCCTGTGATGGTAGAAATAGGAGATTTGCCAATAATGGTGAAGTCTAAATATTGTCCGCTTTCTAGAATGAGTAGAAATGAGTTAATAGAAGCTGGAGAAGATCCTGATGATCCTGGAGGTTACTTTATTATCAATGGGACTGAAAGGATTTTGATGCTTGTAGAAGAGATTGCAACTGATAGAATAATTGTGGAAAAAACTAAAGATCAGTCTGTCCCTGAAATAGCAAGAATACATTCAGAAAAAGAAGGTTTTATCCAAAAACATCTAATAGAAAGAAAAAGAACTGGAGAAATTTACATCACATTTGCAAATGTTTTGAGAATTCCAATTGTTATAGTACTAAAAGCTCTCGGCTTGGAAAAAGACAAAGAAATTCTTGAGGCAATTTCTTTAGACGAAAGAATTCAAGAACTATTCTTGGTAAACATATTGGAGTATCCTATAACAAGCGCAGAAGAAGCTATAGACGAATTAGGTAAACATTTAAGAATTCCACAAAAATCTGCAAGAAAGAAGCAAGCAATTAGGATGATAGATAAGTATTTGCTGCCTCACCTTGGTCAGGAACCTGAAAATAGATTAACAAAAGCAATGTTCTTAGCTAAAGCTATAGAAAAGATACTTAAATTACACTTAGGAGAAATTGAAGAGGATGATGTAGATCATTATGCAAACAAAAGAATAAAAATGGCTGGAGATCTGTTAGAACTTTTGTTGAGATCAATATTACTTGGAAAGTGGGGACTAATTGTTAGAATGAATTACAATTATCAAAAGTTGACAAAAAGGGGTAAGTTACCTCCATTGCAAGCAGTAGTAGAAAATGCTATATTAACTAATCAAATTGTTTCTGCAATGGCAGTAGGAACCTGGATTGGTGGTAGAACTGGTGTTACTCAAAGATTAGATAGAAGTAGTTGGAGCAAGACAATTACACATATGAGAAATGTGATATCTCCTTTGTCTTCGACTCAAGAGCATTTTGAGGCAAGAGAGCTTCATCCAACTCATTTTGGAAAGCTATGTGTAACTCAAACTCCTGAAGGAGCAAACATTGGTTTGAGAAAGTATCTAGCTATAAGTGCAACAATAACTACAAAAGTCGACAAGAAAGAAATAAAACCGATACTAGATATGTTGGGGGTGAAAAAGAGTGAAAGCTAGCGTTTTTATTGATGGTGAATATGCGGGTGAAGTTGAAAATCCAAAAGAATTTGTAGAAAATATTAGGAGAATGAGAAGGGAAGGAAAGATACCTCCTTATGTAAATATTGCTTATCATGAGCATTTAAATGAAGTTAGGATATTAACATCGGCTGGAAGGGCTGTTAGACCTCTTATTGTTGTGGAAAATGGTGTTCCAAAGTTAACGAAAGAGATTCTTGAAAAGGTAAAAAAAGGTGAATTAACATTTTCTGATTTAGTTAAGAATGGAATTATAGAGTATTTAGATGCTGAAGAAGAAGAAAATGCATATATAGCGGTAAAACCAGAAGAAGTTACAAAAGAGCACACTCATCTCGAAATAGATCCCGCTGTTATTTTTGGTTTTTCAGCTCAATTTGTTCCTTATCCAGAATTCAATAGAGGAGACAGAGTAAATTATGGAGCTAAGATGGGTGACCAATCTATAGGAATATTTTCAACAAACTTCCAAAATAGAGTAGATAGTAAATCTAACATTTTGGTTTATCCTCAGAAGCCACTTGTGCAAACATATATTCATAAAATTTTTGATGCAACAGAAAATTATCCGAACGGGACAAATGTTGTAATAGCGGTTGCTACTTATGAGGGTTATAATATAGAGGATGCCATAGTAATTAACAAGTCATCAATAGAAAGAGGAATGTTTTGGACTTATATGTACAGAACTTACGAAGCTGAAGAAAAGAGATACCTGGGTGGTCAAGAAGATATAATAGGTATACCACAACCAGGAATAAGAGGTTATGCTGGCGAAGATGAATACAAGCATCTTCCAGAAGACGGAATTGTAAATCCTGAGACTGAAGTTAGCTCTGACCAAGTATTAATAGGTAGAACTTCTCCGCTTAGATTTCTAGGTAAAGCTGATAAGTTTTTAGCTGGAGCTGAAAATCTAAGAGAGACTTCTGTTAGAGTAAGACATGGTGATAAAGGAATTGTTGATAGAGTATATTTGACTCAAACGACAGATGGTACAAAATTGGTAAAAGTTGTGGTGAGAGATTTAAAGAAACCGGAAATTGGAGATAAGTTTGCCTCTAGACACGGTCAAAAAGGAGTAATAGGACTTATAGTTCCGCATGAAGACATGCCGTTTACGGAAAGCGGAATTGTTCCTGATATTATTTTCAATCCACACGGACTACCATCAAGAATGACTGTAGGACAACTCCTAGAAATTTTGGCTGGCAAAGTTGCTGCTATTTCTGGAAGATACATAGACGCTCCAGCATTTAATCCAACTGATGAAAAAGAATTGAAAGAGGCTTTAAAGAAACTTGGATTCGAAGAAAGTGGAAAAGAAATTATGTATGATGGAAAGACTGGAAGAAAGTTTGAAGCAAAAATATTCATTGGATGTTCATTTTACATGAGGTTAGATCATCTTGTTTCAAACAAATTGCAATCTAGAGCAAGAGGGCCTGTAACACTATTGACTAAACAACCAACAGAGGGAAGAAGTAAAGAAGGTGGTTTAAGATTGGGAGAAATGGAGAAGGACTGTTTATTAGCGCATGGTGCGGTACTTACCCTCAAAGAAAGATTTGATTCTGATAGAGTAGTTGTCCCTGTATGTAAAAAATGTGGAATGGTTGCAGTGCATGATAAAATTAAAAATAGATATTTCTGTCCAATAGATGGAGAAAGCGCCGATATAGTTAATGTTGAGATGAGCCATGCATTCAAACTAATGTTAGACGAATTAAAAGCATTGCTAATTTATCCAAAGTTAATTGTAGATGATGATGGAAAAATTAGTAAAATTGAATTTAGTATTCTAGATCCGGAAACTATAAGAAAGATGTCTTTTGCAAACATAACAAAAATTGATATATATGATGAAGAAGGTTATCCGATAGAAGGAGGAGTGATGGATCCGAGATTAGGAACGATAGAACCTGGAATAAGATGTAGAGTATGTGGAGGAAATATTGGTGAATGTCTAGGTCATTTTGGTCATATAGAGCTAGTTAAACCTGTGATTCATCCTCATTATACCAAATTCATACATTTCCTTCTAAAATCGACATGTAGAAAGTGCGGAAGATTATTAGTAGATGAAGATATAAGAAATAAAGGAAAGCTGTCATGGAAAGAGTTGGAAAAGGTTACTCTTAAAAAGTGTCCACACTGCAAAACTGAGCAAAAAGAAATCAAGTTTATAAAACCATATACATTTGTAGAAGGAAACAAAGTTTTGACACCAAGCGATGTTAGAGAGAGATTAGAAAAAATACCAGACGAAGATTTGAAATTACTCGGTCTAAAAATAAGACCAGAATGGTTGGTTATAACCGTATTACCAATTCCTCCAGTAACTGTTAGACCTTCAATAACTCTCGAAACTGGAGAGAGAAGCGAAGATGATCTGACGCACAAATTAGTTGAAATAGTTAGAATAAACGATAGATTTAAGGAGAATTTGGAATTGGGTGCTCCAGAATTCTTGCTAAACGATTTGTGGGAACTGCTACAATATCATGTGGCAACATACTTTGATAATGAACTAACAGGAATTCCTCCAGCTAGACATAGATCTGGTAGAGTATTGAAGACGTTGACTCAAAGATTGAAAACGAAGGAAGGAAGATTTAGAGGAAATCTTTTAGGTAAGAGAGTAAACTTTAGTGCGAGAACTGTTATTTCACCTGATCCTAGAATAGCGATAAATGAAGTTGGTGTTCCAGAAGTAATTGCCAAAGACTTGACAATTCCGGTAAGAGTAGACGAAAGAAATATAGAGGAGATGAGAAAACTTGTTTTAAATGGGCCTAATGTTTGGCCTGGAGCTAATTATGTTATAAGACCTGATGGAAGAAGGAAAAGAATACTGGAATCCAATAAGGAAGAAATAGCTAAAGAGCTTACAGTAGGATATATTGTCGAAAGACATTTGCTAGATGGCGATCCAGTATTATTTAACAGACAGCCTAGCTTGCATAGAATGAGCATGATGACTCACAAAGTAAGAGTCATGCCATTTTTGACATTTAGATTAAATGTTGCTGTTTGTCCTCCCTACAACGCAGATTTCGATGGAGATGAAATGAACTTACACGTTCCACAAACTGAAGAAGCTAGAGCTGAAGCCGAAATGTTGGCAATTGTAGAAAGAAACATAAGAAGTCCTAGATATTCTGCGCCAATAATTGGTCCAATAAGAGATGAGATAACTGGATTGTATTTGCTAACAAAAGGTGACAATAAATTAAGCAGAAAAGATGCAGTTAGGTTGATTAGAAGTGTTGATACAGATGTTGAAATTCCTGATAAAGAAGAATTTAGTGGTAAAGAAGTCTTTAGTATTTTCTTACCTAAAGACTTTTCTATAGAATACAAAGGCAAAACTGGAATGGTAAAAATAGAGAATGGAAAATTGATTCAAGGAGAGTTAGAAAAGAATGGAATAAGTTCTGATGGTGGTAAGATATTGGATAGGTTAGAAAAGTATTATGGTAGAGAATTCGTTAAAGATTTCATATACAAAGTTGCACTATTGGGAATTAATTATCTGGATATGAAAGGATTCTCACTCGGTTTAACTGATCTAGATGTCGATCCAAAAGTAAAAGAAGAAATAGCAAAAATTGTGGAAAAAACTGAAATAGATGTTAATAAAATGATAGAGAAGTTCAACAAAGGAGAACTCATACCAATGGTTGGTAGAACTTCAGAAGAAACATTGGAAAATATGATTAAAGAGAGAGTAGCAAAATGCTTAAACGAAAGTATGGTAGTATTAGAAAATGGAATTAAAGAATCTCCTGCTTTAGATATGATTAGGTGCGGTGCTAGAGGTAGCATGGTAAACTTGTTGCAAATAGTTGGTTTAATCGGTCAAGAAATGATAATGGGCGAAAGAATAGAGAGAGGTTATTATAAGAGGACATTTCCACACTTCAAAATTAATGATAGGAGTCTTGCTTCTAAAGGTTTTGTAGCACATGCATTCAGAGACGGATTAAATGTTTTTGAGTTCTTCTTTGACAATATGAACTCTAGAGAAAGTCTAATGGATAAAAGCCTAAAAACTAGACACTCCGGTTACATGGAGAGAAGACTAATAGGAGCTCTACAAGATTTGAAAGTAGCATATGATGGTACTGTGAGAGATGCTGCAAATAGAATTATTCAATTTGTGCCATGCGAAGATGGGTTAGATCCATCGAAAATGACAAGAGAAGGTGTAAATGTTAAAGAAATAGCAAGGAGGTTATTCAATGCTTCCTAAAAAAATAATGGATGAAATAGAAAAAGTTTCGAAAGAATTAAATCTCGACGAAAATAAAAAGCAGAAATTAATAGAAGAAGTAACAAAGGCTTATCTAAATATGAGATTTGAACCTGGAGAGGCTATAGGAATACTAACCGCTCAAAGTATCTCGGAACCGGCAACACAACTAACAATGAGAACATACCACCTGGCTGGTGCAGCAGGAATTAAGGTAACTCTAGGTTTACCTAGATTAGTTGAAATCTTTGATGCTAAAAAAAGTATAGAAACCCCTATGATGACAATATATTTGAAGAAAGAGTATAACACAAAGGAAGAGGCAGAAAAATTGGCATTCAAAATAGTAGAAAAGCGTGTTTTTGACTTAGCAAAATACATTTCAATAGATATTGGAGAAAATTCAATCGTTATAGAACTTGACGATAATAGAAAATTGGAAAAGGTAGAAAAAATTATTAAAGAACATATGGCAAAAAGAGCAGATGTTAAAGTTAAGGAAAGTCTCATTGTTGTTAAGCCAAAAGAAGAGGAAATAGAGTTTTCTGAATTGCAAAAAATCAAAGATGAGATTAGTAATATAGTAGTAGAAGGTATTGAAGGTGTGACTGCTGCTATCATAAGAAATGAAGGAGAAAATTGGATTGTTCAAACAATTGGATCTAATTTGAAAGAAGTGCTAAAGTTGGAAGAAGTTAATGAAAACAAAACTATATCAAACAACATTTACGAAGTATATGAAGTTTTTGGTATTGAGGCGGCAAGGAATGTTATAATAAGAGAAGCTTATAAAACCATGCAGGAACAAGGATTAGACGTTGATATAAGATATTTGCTTCTTTTAGCTGATGTTATGACATGGAGTGGAGAAATAAGCTCTATAGGAAGATATGGAGTTGCTGGTGCCAAAGCTTCTGTCCTTTCTAGAGCTGCATTCGAAGAGACTATAAAGCATCTCATAAGAGCGTCTATAAGAAATGAGGTAGATGAATTTAAAGGTTTGTTCGAAAATGTAATGGTAGGACAACCAGCGCCGGTGGGAACTGGAATGTTCGAGCTAATTGTCAGAGGTGAAGAGGATGAACATAGAAGAAATGATAAGGAAAGCGATAAAGGAGAATAGAGCAATTATAGGCTTTAGAGAGAGCTTAAAATACATAAGAAACTATAATCCGGAAGCTGTAATATTAGCTAAAAATGCTCCTGAAAGAATCAAAAAGATAATTTTAAATAGTAATGCCAATGTTTTGATTTTCGAGGGAAGTAGCAAAGATTTGGGAACAATATGCGGAAGACCTCATCCAATATCAACAATAGTAATAAAGGGAAGTTAGTATGACAATAGTTTTTGACACAGAAACAATAAAAACCATAAATCTCTTTGAAACAGTCAGTCAAACTAGTGTTAAAGATTGTATAATTATGGATGATCGAATATATTTTTTGATAGAAGAGGGGGGATTAAAAAAGATTAGAGAAAATGGACAGCTTCTAAAAAATTTGGAAAAAATGTTAAACAAAAAGATTTTAATTTTTGAGTATTCTAAGGATGTCTCGTTATTCTTAAAAAATTCGATAAGAGGAATAAGAGAGATAAAGATAAGAAATGAAAAGGAAGAAAAAGTAGTAGAAATTGGTGTTGATAATTCTGTAAAAAGTTTGGTTATAGGCAAAGATGGAAAAAATATAAAGGCTTTAAGACAAATTTTGAAAAGAAACTATAATATAGATAATCTGGTGGTGAAGTAATGCCAGGTGAATTTGCTGGAAGAAAATTGAAACAAAGAAGGAAAAAGTTTAGATGGTCTAGCCAATCGTATAAAAGAAGAGTTTTACAACTTTGGAAAAAAGACCCATTGGAAGGAGCTCCAATGGCAAGAGGTATAGTAATAGAAAAGAGAGCAGTCGAACAGAGAAAACCTGCATCTGGTTTAACAAAATGTGTTAGAGTACAACTGATTAAAAATAATATTCAAGTTACGGCACACGTTCCTGGAGTTGGAGCAATTGATAAAATTAGTGAACACGATGAAGTATTAATAGAAAAAGTTGGTGGAGGTCAAGGAGGATCAAAAGGTAGCATGGTAGGTATAAAATACAAAGTCATTGCTGTAAATGGTGTAGCACTAAGTGAAATTCTTAAAGGTAAAAAACAAAAACCTGCTAGGTAGAGTTTATGAGTGAGGAAATAAAGTTGTTTGGTAAATGGTCTTATGATGTGAAGGTTTTGGATAAAGGTTTAGAAAGATATATAAACCTAACTCCAAAAATAATTCCAAAATCTTGTGGAAGACATGCAAAGTATCAATTTCATAAGTCAAAAATGAATATTGTTGAAAGACTTATTACACATCTAATGGTTCCTGGTCATAAAGGTAAAAAACATGTTTTAACTTCTGGGAGAGTTGTTGGGAGATGGCAAACAACTTACAAAATTGTGGAAAAGGCGTTTGATAAAATATACGAAATTACAAAGAAAAATCCTTTAGAAGTTTTAGTTAGAGCCATAGAAAATGCAGCAATTAGAGAAGAAATTGCTGCTTATCAAGTTGGTGGAATAATAGTTAGAAAGGCTGTAGTTACCTCGCCCCAAAGAAGAGTTGATTTAGCTTTAAGACATATAGCACAAGCAGCATATAGGAAGGCTTTTGGAAAAAAAGCAAATATGGTTGATGCATTAGTTGAAGAAATTATCGGTGCTTATGAAAACAATCCAACAAAAAGTGAAGCCGTAAGAGAAAAAGAGAGAATAGAAAAAGAAGCAGAAGGAGCAAGATAGATTTGATTATTTTTAAGAAAGGGGTGGATATTTATGACTATGAAAAAAGAGATGATTGAAAGAATCAAAGAATGTATGCAACATCCTGAGAGAATAAGAAATGTTGCTACTAGCTCTCACGTTCACCATGGAAAATGTGTAAGTGGCGATACATTGATATTCCTAGAAGATAAAACCCTAACTGCAAAAGAACTTTTTGAGATAGCAAAAAAAGGTGGCATACTTTTAAAGAAGGATTTAGAGGAAATTTATAAACTTACAGAGCCTATAAGTGTACTAACTTATAAGGATGGGGTAATTTCAAGAGGATTAATAACTCATGCATGGAAGATTAAGAATTTTGATAAATTGATAGAAGTTGAAACGAATGATGGAAGAAGAATTAAAGTCACTCCAGAACACAAGTTTTTGGTGTTCAAAAATGGAAAGATAGAAGAAAAAGAGGCTAGAAACTTGAACAAAGGGGAATTATTAGTTTTACCAAATGTTATTCCCTCAAAATCTATAAACCTAAAGGAGATTAAAACTCATCTTCTAAAGAAATTATCGGAAGATTATTCTTTTTTGGCTTACGTTAGTGATGATTTAAAGAAAAAACTCCACAAGATTGTTATAGAGTATGGGAGAATGAAAATTCACAAAGAGATAGAAAGCAAAATAAAACCTCTTTCCTTTTATCATGGTGTATGGAGAGGTAGATATAGAATTGCCGACCTAATAAAGTTAGCAGAGAAATTCCAAATTGATTTATCAGAAGTTTACAACAACATTGAACTCATTTCCTACAGAAAAGGAATAAAAAGATACGGTTCAAGAACTTCTGTCAAATTAAAACTTCCTAAAAACGAAAAAGAATTTATTGAATTCTTCTATTTACTTGGTCTTTTGTTTGGAGACGGAAGTGTAAATTTAACTTTCGATAACAATAATTCAAAACTTTTAGAAAGAGTCGCTAAAATCTCTAGAGAAATTCTTGGAACATCTCCTGTACTTAAAAAGTATAAAAATAAGTGTCCGAGAGTTTATTTGAATGGCGGATTTACATTAAAGTTTTTCCTCAATAAAGTGTTTGATTATCCATTGAAATCGAAGGCCAAAAATCTCAGAATTCCTTATATTTTATTCAATTTGCCACTTCATTTTATTTCAAGTTTCATAAGAGGATACTTTGATACAGACGGCTCTGTACATCAAACCGTCTACCTTTCTTCGGCAAGTAGAGAAGTATTAGAAGGCATAAAACTTTTGCTCTTAAGGTTTGGATGTCGCTCCTATATAAGAGAGAAAATTGCAAGTATTAAAGAGAGAAAACATAGAGAATTTGTATTACACATTTCTGGAAGGACTGATCTCGAAAGATTTATTCATTTTATAGGTTTTGGAGTAGACTACAAACAAAAAAAGCTTGAAGGACTCTACTTAAATGCTTCTTTTAGCAAAGTTTTTGATACAATTAAAATAGACCTACCATTCATAAAGATGGTTGAGAATCAAATAGCTCTTTTACCTGTGATTAATGTTAGAGAAGTTTACGGTGAGGACTTTGTTTATGATTTTACAGTTGAAGAAACACATAATTTTCTTGCAAATGGCTTCTTCATTCATAATACAACTCTAACTGATAACTTGATGGCTGGGGCAGGTATGCTAGCAGAAGAGATGGCCGGTAAAGTGATGTATACTTGGTTTGATCCAGAGGAAAGAAAGAGACAATTGACTGTTTATGGAGCGAACGTTAGCATGGTACACGAATATGAAGGTCAAGACTATTTGATAAATTTGCTGGATACCCCTGGCCACGTAGATTTTGGTGGTGACGTTACAAAAGCTATGAGAGCTGCAGACGGTACAATAGTTTTAGTAGATGCTGTAGAGGGGATAATGCCACAAACCGAAACCGTATTTAGACAGGCTTTAAGAGAGTATGTTAAGCCAGTATTATTTATTAACAAAACCGACAGACTGATAAAGGAGTTAAAACTAACTCCAGAACAAATGATGGAAAGATTTGAAAGAATAATAAAGGATGTTAATGTTTTGATTGACAAATATTGTCCGCCTGAATTCAAAGGAAAATGGTATGTTAGTGTAAAAGATGGTAGTGTAGCTATTGGTAGTGCTTTCAAAAGATGGGCAATTTCTATTCCTTATTTGCAAAAAAGCGGAGTAACTTTGAAAGAAGTTATTCAACTAACATTAGAAGGAAAAGAAGAAGAATTAGCCAAAAGGGCTCCTTTGCATCAAGTTGTTTTGGATATGATTATTAGACATCTTCCTTCTCCTGTAGAAGCACAAAAATACAGAATTCCTAAAATTTGGAAGGGAGATATTGAAAGTGAAATTGGCAAACAAATGTTAAATTGTGATCCAAATGGAAGATTAGCTGCAATAGTAACTAAAATGATTCCCGATGAGCATGTAGGTTTCGTTGCTACAGCAAGAATATTTTCTGGTAAAATATTCAAAGGAAAGGAAATATACTTGGTTAACTCTAAAAAGAAAGAAAAAGTTCAGCAGGTGGCTATTTTCAAAGGAATAAATAGAGTTCCTGTAGATGAGGTTACTGCTGGTAACGTAGTAGCTATTGTAGGTATACCGGAAGCTTTTACTGGAGAAACTATTTGTGATGCTGATTATCCAATAGAACCTTTTGCAGAAATTAAACACATTTTCGAGCCGGTTGTTACAAAATCGATTGAACCTAAAAATCCGATGGATTTACCAAAGCTTGTTGATGCGTTGAGAAAAATTGGAAAAGAAGACCCAACGCTAGTTGTTAAGATTAATCAAGAGACAGGAGAATATCTTGTTTCAGGTTTAGGAGAGCTTCACTTAGAAATTAAAGTAGAACATAAGCTGAAGGATATGGGAATAGATGTTGAGCTATCTCCACCGATAGTAGTTTATAGAGAAACTATACTTAAGCCCTCTCCAATGGTAGAAGGAAAATCTCCAAACAAACACAACAAACTTTACTTCATTGTCGAACCTCTGGAAGATGGTGTTTATGAAGCTATGAGAGCTGGAGAAATACCAAGCACAATTGAAGTAAAGAAGAAGAATTTAGAGCTCTTTCAAAAATTAGAAAAAGCTGGTATGAAGGGAGACGACGCAAGAAACGTCTTGCTTATTTACAACAAAAACGTTTTCATCGATCAAACAAAAGGAGTACAGTTCTTGTTAGAGGCAATTGAAATGATCAAAGAGGCATTTAAAGAAGTTATGGATGATGGTCCATTAGCAAGAGAGCCTTGCATGAAGCTTAAAGTAAAATTGGTAGATGCTGAGTTGCATGAAGATCCTGTGCACAGAGGCCCAGGTCAGATAATGCCAGCTGTAAGGTATGCTATAAGACAAGCTATGTTGTTGGCAGGTACTGTATTGTTTGAACCTAAGCAAATTTTGAGAATAGATATACCAAATGACAGCATGGGAATAGTGTCAAGGGAGATTGAAAATAGAAGAGGGACGATTCTAGAGATGAAGGAAGAAGGAGAAGCAATGACAATAATAGCAAAAATACCAGTAGCAGAGTTATTTGGTTTTGATGCGAAGCTAAAATCATTAACAAGTGGTAGAGGATTTTACAGCTTAATAGACATTATATTTGAAAAGTTGCCAGATGAACTTAGAGATCAAGTAGTAAAATCAATTAGAAAAAGGAAAGGACTTCCAGAAGAAATTCCGAAAGCAGAAGCTGAACCAAATGCTTAAAGTTTTTAAATGTTTAAGTTAAGTATTTAAATTGTAAATCTCAAATTTAAAAGGAGGGATGAAAATGGCGAAACCACACATGAATCTTGTAGTAATAGGACACGTCGACCATGGAAAGTCGACATTAGTTGGTAGATTGTTATATGAAAGTGGAGCAGTTAGAGATGAAGAACTAAGAAAATTGCAAGAACTTGCTAAAGAATTTAAGATAGAAGGAGGAGAATTTGCTTATATCGTAGATAGAGAGAAAGAAGAGAGAATGAGAGGAATGACAATTGATATTATGCATAGACCATTCGAAACTCAAAAATACTTCTTTACAGTTATTGATGCTCCGGGACATAGAGATTTTGTTAAAAACATGATTACTGGAGCTTCTCAGGCTGATGCTGCTATATTAGTTGTATCCGCAAGACCTGGTGAGGGAGTACAAGAACAAACAAAAGAACACGTCTTTTTGGCAAAAGTTTTAGGTATAAACCAATTGATTGTTGCTATTACAAAGATGGATCTGGCTGAATACAAAAAAGAAGTATATGAAAAATTGAAAGAGGAAACAAGTAAGTTGCTAAAGAGTGTAGGTTACAATGTTGATAAAATACCATTTGTTCCTGTAGCAGCTCAACATGGTGAAAACATTTTCAAAAGAAGCGATAAGATGCCTTGGTACAATGGGCCGATATTGGTTGAAGCCTTAGATACACTCCAAGTTCCGCCTAGACCTGTTGACAAACCATTAAGAATTCCAATACAAGATGTTTATTCAATTACTGGGGTAGGTACAGTTCCTGTTGGAAAGGTTGAAAGTGGAGTATTAAAGGTTAACGATGTTGTTGTATTTGAACCAAGTGGAGTAAAAGGAGAAGTTAAATCAATTGAAATGCACCATCAATCAATCCCACAAGCAATGCCTGGAGACAACATAGGATTTAACGTTAGAGGTGTTAGCAAGACTGATATAAAGAGGGGTGATGTTGCTGGTCATCCAAATAATCCACCAACCGTTGCAAAAGAATTTGTTGCTCAAATTGTAGTATTGCAGCACCCAACTGTAATAGCACCTGGTTACACTCCCGTACTACACATACACACAGCCACTGTTGCTGCAAGAATTGAAGAAATAATCGCAAAGATTGATCCGAGAAGCGGTCAGCCATTGCAAGAGCATCCAGAGTTTTTGAAAACTGGAGATGTAGCAAAGGTAAGAATTGTTCCATTGAGACCAACGGTTGTAGAGAAACAATCAGATTTCCCAGGACTTGGTAAGTTTGCTATAAGAGACATGGGAATGACAGTTGCAGCTGGAATAGTCCTTGATGTAGTTAAAGCAAAGTAAAATCTTTTTCCCTCTTTCTTATTACTTTTTCTATTTTATCTCGTTACTCTCTCATTGTTTCAAACTTCTAATTAATTGCAAATAATTTGCCTTTCATTAAGTCCTATGAAATTTTGAAATACAGTTGAGAATCCTATATTTTCTGTTTTTTGTTTAATTTTACAAAAATGCCAAAAAATAAAACCTTAAATTTAATCAATTCTTATTAATAGTTATCAACAAAAATAATGAAAAAATTAAAATCCCTAATCAACTATTAAGTATAAGGTGAAAATGGTGCAAATAGCAAGAATAAAGTTGGTTGGAAGAGATCCGAAAAAGCTAGATGAAATAGCTAGGGAAATAATTGAAATAGCAAAGAAATTTGGTGTAGCACATAAAGGACCTATTCCTCTACCCACTAAAGTCCTTAGAATTACTACACTCAAAACTCCATGTGGAGATGGTACTGGGCATGGAAATGCAACTTATGATAAATTTGAAATGAGAATACACAAGAGAATTGTTGATATACAAGCTGATGAAAGAACGTTAAAACAAATTCTAAGAGTCGGAATTCCTCAAGATATACACGTTGAAATAAAATTAATAAGTTGAGATTCATAAAAATGCTTAAATATTAAAATTAACACTTTTTGATATGTCAAAAACATTTGTTAAGTTTTTTGAAGAATATGAAAAGGAATACTCAAAAGATCACTCACACACAGGACTGACTATAACAATTTCTGGTCTTGCCTCATCCGGAAAAACAACAGGTGCAAAAGCCGTATCAGAATATCTAAATAATAAATATGGCCTTGGGTTAAGGTATTACTCAACTGGAGCTATTTTTAGAGAGCTTGCGGCAAAAGAAGGCATTCCAATAGAAGAATTTGCTGAGAAAAGAGATGATAGAATTGACATAATGGCAGATCAAAGAACTTTGGAGCTAGCAATAGTTGGAGGTGTTGTTTTAGATGGAAGATTAACAGGATATATAGCGGGCAATTGGGCTGAATTAAGAATTTTTTACAATCCGCCCCTAGAGGTTAGAGCAAGGAGATATGCAGAAAGAGAGGGAGTAGATTATGAGACTGCTCTAGAAAATGTTAGAAGAAGAGATGAAGCAGATATAAGAAAATATAAAATTTTGTATGGAATAGATTTGAATGACTTATCCATTTACCATATTATTATTGATAACAGCAATTGGAGCGCAGAAGACGCAAAAACAAAAATAGTAGAAATAGTAGAAGAATTTCTTAGAAAAAATAATCTTCTAAAGTAGATAAGATGTTAATACTTCCATTAGCATTTGATTCTTTTGGAGTTAGAAGCATGGCAACTTTTGTGAAAACAAAAGACGTCAGCATACTTATAGATGGTGCTGCGGCATTAGGACCGAGAAGATATGGTTTACCTCCAACTAAAGAAGAGTTTGAAGCTTTAGAAATATGTAAGAAAAATATAATTGAGATTGGTAGGCTTGCGGATGTTTTAATAGTAACTCATTATCACTATGATCATCATCCGTATCCTTGGGATGAAGATCTATACTCAATTTATAAAGGGAAAACAATACTAACAAAAAATATAAACGAAGAAATAAACCAATCTGGAAAAACTAGAGGAAAGATATTCGAAAATAAAATTAAGAGATATTCCAAAATAGAGTACGCAGATGGAAAATCATTTGAATTTGGAAATACCTACATATCATTTTCAAAGGCGGTTTGGCATGGTGATGTTGGGAGTAAAGTTGGAAAAGTTATAATGGTATATATTGAAGAGGGTAAAGAATCTATTTTATTTGGCAGCGATGCACAAAGTTTGGCAGATGATGAAGCATTGAAGTTTGTTAAAGAGAAAAATCCTAAGCTATTAGTAGTAGATGGTTATCCAACTATTTTTGTTGGTTGGAAAATGCAAGAAAAGAATTTTTTAGAAGCGAAAGAGAATTTAAAAGAAGCCATAAAACATATTGATGCAAAAAATATTATTCTTGATCATCATATTGTTAGAGATTTGAATTATAGAGAAAAAATAGTGGACGTATTTGAACTAGCGGAAGAACTCAAAAAGGAAATCTTAACGGCTGCTGAATTCCTTAAACTAGATAACTTATTTCTAGAGGCTTGGAGAAGAGAAATTAAAACTGATAAAAGAAGTGTAGATGTTGAAGGATACTTTAGAAAATTAAAAGAAAAAATGAGAAAGGAATTGGAGAATATTTAATTGTTTATTTCTTTTTCTTTCCACACTTCTTTGCCATCTTACATACACCTATTAAAAATTTTACAAATCTTTTTAAAAATTTTAGAGTATGCTTCACAAATTAGCTTTATGATTAATGAAGACAACATAGAAGAAGTCTTTAGAATAATTGAATCTCATTTAAAAGAAAAAACGATGATAAAAAAGTTTGTAGATAGCGGATTTAACGAATTTCAAATATTGGTTGCAACAATATTAAGTGCAAGAACAAAAGATGAATTAACTGAAGAGGTTTCTAAAAAATTATTCAATAAAGTCAAATCTCCTTCAGATTTATTAAATTTTGGAGAAGATGAACTCGCAAAAGAAATATATCCTGTTGGTTTTTATAGGAATAAGGCGAAAAATCTTCTGAAACTTGCAAGAATTCTATTAGAAAAATATGATGGAAAAGTGCCAGATAAACTTGAAGAGCTTTTGAAATTACCTGGAGTTGGAAGAAAAACAGCGAACATAGTGTTATCTTATGTTTTTAATAAACCAGCTATAGCAGTTGATACACATGTACACAGAATATTTAATAGGTGGGAGTTTGTAAACACAAAAACACCAGAAGAGACGGAATTTATCCTAAGGTCTAAACTACCAAAGAGACTTTGGAAGAAAGTTAATAACTTGCTAGTAAGCTTTGGTAGAAATATATGCAAACCAAAAAACCCATTATGTGAAGAGTGTCCAATTAATAAAATGTGTCCTTTTCCTAACAAGAAAGTAAAATAAGATTTAGTAATAATACAAATATCTTTATGAAAGAAAAGATTTTCATTCTTGACGTAGATTACGACGTCGAAAATGATAAAGGAATAATTTTCATTCTTGGAAAAAACAAAGAAGGTAAGAGAATTCTTGTGAAAAAAGAATTTTACACTTACTTTTTTGCTATGCCAAAAGAAGGAAAAGAGGAAACATTAAAACAAAAAATTGAAGATCTAAAAAACTTACCAACAAAAATTATTTCTGTTGATATAGTTTCAAAAAATTTGGTGGGAGAAGAAAGAAAATTGATAAAAATAACAATTGAAAACCCAAGAAAATTAAAAGATGTTAGAGACGCGATAAAAGATTGGGAAGAAGTAGAAGATACATTCGAATACAACATTTCATTTTACAAAAGGTTCCTTATGGATTACAGAATAAAACCCTGTAGTTGGATAGAGGTTGAGGGGGAAAAAATAGAAAACAAGTTTGATGTTGACTTAACTATTGAAGCTAAAGAAATAAAACAAACAGACGAAATAGATGAGCCAAAAATTAAAGTATTGGCAATGGATACAGAGTGGGTCGAATTGGAAGATAAAGAAAAACTCATAATGATTAGCCTGGCCTCTGAAAATATGAGAAAGGTTTTGGCATTAAGCGAATGGCATGGGAAGCAAGATTTTGTAGAAAGTTATGTAAGCGAAGAAAGACTAATTAAAAGATTTTTAGAAATTGTTAAGCAGGAAAAACCTGATATAATAGTCACATATAATGGTGATGGTTTCGATTTCTTGAAGTTGAGAGAAAGGTCCAAGCAACTAAAAATTAAATTTTGTTTTGGAATAGATGAAAAAGAACTTGAATTTGTTAGAAGAGGTAGGTCATCTGCTGCCAGATGCTTTGGTGTTGTTCACATAGACGAGTATACTTTCATTGATAAAATATTATCTGCAAGCTTGAAGAGCGAGGTTTTAAGTTTAGATGAGGTTGCTACGGAACTTATTGGTGAAGGTAAAAAGGATCTTGAGTATAAACAAATGGTTGAATTCTGGAGAGAAAGAAAAGAGCTAAACAAAATAGCTGAATATAGTATGTGGGATGCTCATTTAACTTATTTGCTTAGTCAAATTTTATTGCCTCAGATATTTTCAATATCAAGGTTAACTGGAGAAATACCATTTGATGCTTCTCGATACAGCTATTCTCAACTTGTCGAAGCATATTTGATGAGAAAAGCTGTAGAAGATAATGTTTTGATACCAAATTCACCAAAAACAGAAGAAAAAGAGTCAAGATTAAGAGAACTACCTTATAAAGGTGCTATCGTTGTTGAACCTAAGAAAGGCATTCATGAAAATATTGCTGTTTTAGACTTCAGAAGTCTATACCCAACTATAATTGTTTCTCATAATATTTCACCGGAACTTTTAAATTGCGAACATGAAGAATGTAAAAATAAAAATACTGCTCCGGAAACTGAAAATCATTTTTGTTTACAAAAAGTTGGATTTATTCCAAAACACTTGAAGTTTCTGATTGATAGAAGAAGAGAATTGAAAGAAAAAATGAAGAAAGTTTCAAAAGAATCTCCAGAATATAAAATTCTAGATAATGAGCAGTATGCAACTAAGATTATAAGCAATGCTATGTATGGTTACTTTGGGTTTGCTGGAGCAAGATGGTACAAAAAAGAGTGTGGAGAAGCTACTGCTGCTTGGGGCAGATTTTATATAAAGAAGATTATGCAAATGGCACAAGAAGAAGGACTAGAAATTATCTATGGTGATACAGATAGTATTTTTGTTAAAAAAGATGGCCTAAGCTTAAAAGAAATAGAAGAAGAAGCTAAGAAATTTGTAGAAAAGGTTAACAAAGAGCTACCAGGAATAATAGAGCTTGAGTTTAGAGGCGTGTATTTGCGTGGGATTTTTGTTACGAGAGAAAAGGGTGAGAGTGGTGCAAAAAAGAGGTATGCTTTACTTGATAGTGAAGGGAATCTTGAAGTTAGAGGATTTGAAACTGTTAGAAGGGATTGGTGTAAACTAGCTAAAGAAACTCAAAGAAAAGTTCTAGAAATAATTTTGAAAGAGAAAAATCCTGAAGGGGCAATAAACTTTGTGAATGAAACGATTAAAAAATTAAAAGAAGGTAAAGTTGAAATTGATGACTTAACAATTTATGAGCAAATAACTAAACCACTTGGTCAATATGAGCAGATAGGGCCTCATGTTAAAGCCGCTATGAAAGCAAGAGAAAGAGGAAAACCAATTGCTGAAGGTTCGATAATAGCTTTTGTAATAACAAAAGGTAGCGGGAGTATTTCTGATAGAGCAATGCCAGCTGAATTTGTAACAAAAGAAGATTATGATGCAAATTATTACATAGAACATCAAATCTTGCCAGCGGCTGCAAGAGTATTAAAAGCTTTAGGCTATAAAGAGGAAGACATATTGAGAACAAAAACTCCGGGCTTAGGCTTATGGTTAAAAAAACAATAATTTTTTAGTAAGTTTTTCCAAACAAAGTTAATTTATCGGTTTCCTCGCCGCATATTATGCATTTTCCATCTTTTTTCTCATCTATAACAAAACCTATCGATTCTATAGATGGTCCCAATTTCTTTATTTCTTCAAAACATTCTTTCTTTCCACACCAATTTGCTTTAACTACTCCACCGTTTTCTATCCATTTTTTAGCATCTTCTATGTTGTCAAAGTACTTTATCTTTTGTTGGTACAAACTTTCTACTTTTTTGTAAAGATTTCTTGGTATTTCTTCCTCCAGTAAAGATTTAACTACTTTTTCTATATCGTCTTTGTTGACTTTTATTTTTTCCTTAGAATCCCTCCTATAAACAGTATAGAAACCTTCTTTAACTTCTTTCTCTCCAATCTCAATTCTAATTGGTACACCTTTTATATCCCAAATATTGAACTTCTCACCAGGAGTTTTATCGCTTTTATCTACATATGTTTCTATACCACTTTTCTCTAATCTCTCTTTTAATTCGTCTGCTTCTTCAAAGTAGTTTTTGCCTTCTTTTGGTATTGTTACTATAACCACTTTTATAGGAGCCAACTTAGGTGGCAAAACCAATCCTCTTTCGTCTCCATGTAGTGCTATTACAGCAACAAAAAATCTAGCTCCATTGCCAGTACAAACTTGCCAAACATATTGTTTGTTTCCTTTTTCATCTGTATAAAACAAATCAAATTTTTTCGCATAAGCTTGACCAAGATTATTGACACTGCCGTTTTCTAAAAGTCTTCCATTTGGCAAAATTATATAGAACTCGTAAGCAGAATCTGCACCAGGAAATATCTCGTATTTTGGTTTTTCAACACATATTGGTTTTATATTCAGAATTTCTTTCCAAATGTATTCATAGATTTTTCTATGCTTCTCCATCTCCTCCTTTGCCTCCTCTCTAGTTTTATGAGCTGTATGAATTTCGTGCCAAAAAGTAATCTCCCTGTCTCTAATCATGGTATGTGTTGTTTTACCCTCATTTCTAAAGGATGAGACAGTCTGATATACTCTTATTGGAAGCTTTCCGTCCATTATCCAGTATTTAAAGATTGGGTACATTGCTGGCTCTCCAGTCGGTCTTAAAATCACATCTTCATCCTTCAAATAAAACGCATCAGTTTTAAAACCTTCAAACCATTCCTCATTTATCCTTGCGAATTCAAGAGGAACGAATAAAGGAAAGTAAACTTGCTCTATTCCATTTTTCTCAAAAATTTCATCCCAGATATTTATCAATCTTTTCATTATCTTGAAGCCGTATGGTAGCCAAACAAAAGTTCCTTTAACAGGATATCTTCTATCCGCTATCTCAGCAAGTTGAAGAAGAGTATTATACCATTCTATAAAATTTTCTTTGCTTGGAAGTCTTTCTGGCTTAATTTCTGTCATTTAATGAATTAAAAAAGAAAAATTTAAAAAAGCACGATATCAGTATTTATTTACCAAATTCATTTCTTTAAATGGACATTTCAACATACTTTTGGATTTTTATAACTTATTTTGGAGATATTGCTTATTGGTTGGGCTTTACAGTCTCCTTTTTAATGATATATCCATTTTTGGATAAGAAAGATAAGGAAAAACAAAAATGGATTCTATATTATTTGTTACCTGCAGTTTTGTTGTCTTATGTTTCTTCATTTTTCTTAAAGCTTGTTTTCAAAGTTCCAAGAATATGCGTTGGAGAGAGCTTTTGTCCAGAAACATACGCTTTTCCATCTGGTCATGCTACAATAGCAACCGCTTTTTCAGTTATAACGTTCTTATGGTTTAGAAAAAGACCGAAAATCTATATGCCGATATTCCTTCTATCAATTTTAATTTACTTTTCAAGATTAGAGTTGAAGGTTCATACTCCTATTGATATTATAGGTGGGATATTAGTAGGGCTCATGATATCGATAGTTTGGTATAGATTTTTCAAATTAGTGACTAGTGGTAATAGAATCTCAAGCTTTTACATAAGGAAATTAATACACTTTTCTGGAATTGTAATAATTCTACTTCGATTGGTCTTGGAGACAAAATATATATTTATTTTTATGTCGGTAATAACACTCACTTTTCTTATATCCGAAATTTTTAGGTTGAAAGGATTTTACATACCAGTAATTCATGAAATCTCAAACTTTTGCAGAAAGAAGGAAGAAAAGGGATTCTTGATGGAACCGTTTTTGTTCAGCTTATCAATTACTTTATTGCTTTTACTCCCGTTAAAATTGTTTCTAATCGGAAGCTTACCATTAGTAATTGGGGATGCTCTTGCTGGTCTTGCTGGATATAAATTTGGTAGACATAAACTGCCTTATAACAAAAATAAAACAATAGAAGGAAGCATTGCATTTTTCGTATCGACGCTACTATCTTATGCGCTATTTTTAGATTTACAAACATCTTTAATTTTATCAATCTTCTCAACTATTCTAGAGGGCTTTCTTAAGAAATATGAAAACCTTTTGCTGCCATTTAGCATCATAGCATTTTACAAACTGATTACTATTTAATTAAACATTAAAAATCTTGTATTGAATAAAATGAATGAGAGTTTATGCAAATCAGGTAAAGGAAAATGAAGGAAAAAGGATATTGCTCAAGGGTTGGGTTCACGACTTTAGACTAATTGGTAAAATAAATTTTATAGTTCTAAGGGATTGTACGGGCCTTGCCCAAATAGTTGTTAAAAATGAAAATTTTAAGGAAATATTAAAAAATCTTCACCAAGAAGATGTTATCGAGATTGAAGGCATAGTAAAGAAATCGAAATCTGAAAAGTTTGAATATGAAATAGAAGCAGAAAAAATTTCCATAATAAATAAAGCAGATCCTCAATTGCCACTTGATCCTAGAGAGATAACAAAAACTAATTTAGAAACAAGACTTGATTGGAGATTCATGTATTTCAGAACCCAAGAAGGTAGAGCAATATTTAGAATTCAAACAGAGATAATCAAATCTTTCAGAGAATATTTTCTTAAGAAGGGTTTCATAGAAATGCAACCACCAATTATTATAGCTTCCGCTAGTGAGGGAGGGGCAGAACTATTTGAATTGCCATATTTTGAGAAAAAAGCATATTTGGCCCAATCACCACAATTGTACAAACAAATGGGTGCAATATCATTCGAAAAAGTGTTCATGATTGTTCCTGTATTTAGAGCAGAAAAGTTTGACCAACCAACCCACTTAAACGAAATAAGACAAATGGATGTGGAAATTGGTTTTGCAGACGATGAAGACGCTATTAAAGAGTTGGAAGGAGCTTTTGTCTACATTCTAAAAAATGTAAAAGAAAATTGCAAAGAAGAGCTAGAAATTTTGAATCAAAATATAAATGTTTATAACTTGCCTCTAAGAAGAGTAAAATACGAAGAGGCGATAGATGCCCTCAAAAAAGCTGGAGAAAAAATAGAATATGGGGATGATTTCTCAAAACTACAAGAGAAAAAGTTAGGAGAGATTTTTGGTGAAGCATTTATATTAAAAGACTGGCCAGAAGAACTAAAACCATTCTATGCAATGCCAAGAGAAGATAATCCAAAAATTGTAAAGGCCTTTGATCTTATTTACAAAGGATTAGAGATTTCTTCCGGAGCACAAAGAATACATTTGCCAGATCTATTAGAAAAAAGAATTAAAGATAAGGGGTTAGATCCGAAAGATTTTGAATATTATATAAATGCCTTCAGGTATGGTGCCCCACCACATGCAGGCTGGAGCATTGGACTAGAAAGATTAACTATGAAGATTTGCGGTAAAGACAACATTCAAGAAGTGACTATGTTCCCAAGAACTAGAAGTAGAATTTATCCTTAAAACTAACAACTTAAATAAATGATAAAAATTATTGGAAGGCTTGCAATTCTTTCTGATTTTGAAAATATATTTGTAGTTGGGGATTTGCATGGAGATTTTGATGTTTTTGAAAAGATCGTTGAGATGTTTGAAGATGAGATACAAAGAGGGAAGAAAATTTGCTTAATGTTTTTAGGTGATTATGCCGACAGAGGGGACTTTGGAGTAGAAATTATCGAAGGAGTTATTAATCTTAGAAAGAAATATCCAAAAAACGTAGTTGCATTAAAAGGAAATCACGAAGATTATGACGACTTTGGTAATCCGAAATTTAGACCATGCGATTTGATTTATGAAGTTGTTGAAAAAAGAGGTGTTTGGATAGATTATTTTAATAATACTCTTAGAGATTTTTTCAAATCCTTACCAATTGCTTCTATCTACGATAAATTTTTATTTGTACATGGCGGTATATCATCCAAAATAAAAAGAATAGATGATTTAATCAGTCCAACCGATGCTATAGAAGAAGATGTTTTATGGAGCGACCCCTTCGATGGTTTTGGAGAATACCCAAATCCTAGAGGAGCAGGCGTACTTTTTGGAAAAGATATAAGTGAAAAGGTCTTAAAATCACTATCAGTAGAGAAGTTAATAAGAAGTCATCAACCGCAAAAAGCTTCAAATGGAATTCTAGAAGAACAAGAAGGTAGAGTAATAACCATAAATTCGACTAGAGTCTATGGCAAAAAGCCGATTGTTTTAGAAATTGGCAATGAGAAAATAAGACCTATATATATTTTATGAATCCAACTTTTTCGAATTCTTCAAATATTGGTCTCAATCCTTTTAGAACATCTTCTGTATTCATTTGAAGTTCTTCTGCCAAAATTCTAGCAATTTCTGATATAGTCTTTTTACCATCGCACAGCTTTAATATCTCAAAGGCCCATTTTTCCATTCTCCAATATTGTTCTCCATCAAAAGTCGCAAATAGTCCACCTACATGCTCAATTATCTTCAAATTTTCAGCCTTTTTGGGCCTTTTAGATTCCCATTCTTCCATTAATTGATTTTAAAAACTAAGAATAAATTATAAACTAGATACTTCTGATAAAAATAAATGAAGCTTGTAAAAGGGATTTATACTCTTAATCTAGTTCTTCTCCATTTCTTTGGATGAGTCAATATTCTTCTAGTTCTTGCTCTTTTCAACCCAAACTTTCTAATACTTGCCCATATAGGAGCTCTTCTAATTTTCGCTATTGCCCCCAATTTAATTTTCTTAGTTATGTGTTCTATTGACATTTACAATAACCTCCTCAATTCTTTTGATTTTTCGATAGCTAAATCTATAGCATTTTCTACATCTTTAATTGTAAATGTTCCTATTCCTTGCTTCTGCATAGTACAAATCTTATCATCATCTCTAACACCTATTACCAACTTGGCATCAACGACTTCCTCCTCTTCTTTGTTCAAATCAACAATCAAATTGCCATTGTATTTACCAATTGTTACACTAACTGGCTTATAAACTACTGGCAATCGAGAAACAAATTCTCCTCTAATAATTTTACCATTCTCTATTTTAGGTATTTGAGTGTGAAGTAAAGCTTCAACTGCTGCTAAAGTAGAGGCATCCATCAAATTTCCTCTCATATCAAAAACTGCTAAATCCACATAAACAATCCAAACTTTTCCCTCCTCTATGAAAAGTTTTTCTAGCTCTATAGATTGCGATTCTCTAATCACTCTATCAACAATTCTAGCCAATTCTATAGCATCTTCACCAGGTGGACCTGGCTCTATTTCTGGAGAAGATAATGGAGTAAATTCTGCGTTTACTATTAATATCCCTTCATTTGGTGAATCGGGAAAAGGTTCACCAATATCCATTTTAACTCCTGCATAAACTTTTGTTCCACCAAGATTAACAAATGCTGAGCCCTCTGCCTTTGAAACCACAGAGTGTTTTATTTCTATCGGTCTATAGTCTTTGAATCCTCTACCATCAATTCTCTTTCCAAGATTCAAATATTCTTTAACAAACTCTTCCATTCAATCCTCCTCTACCTTGAACTTATCTAACAGAGCTTTTTTCTGCATTTCATAAATCTTTTTACATGCCTCTTCTGCTTTTTTCAAAAGTTCCATTATTTCTTCTTTCGTTAACCTTCCATCCATTTGAAGAAGGGTTATTAGACCCTTAGAAGGCATCATTGCAACAGCCATATCAGATTCTGAATAATTATCTTCTTTACCACTCAAGTCTACAATTAAAGTCCCATCAATTTTACCTACTGAACAAGCAGCAACCAAGTCTTTCATTGGTATACCAGCAGAGGCTAAAGCTAAAGATGCAGCATTAATTGCTGTAACTCTTGTACTTCCATCTGCTTGAACTATGTTTTCATATACATCTACAACTGCCTTTGGAAAATCTTCTATAAAGATTGCACCAGTCAAAGCTTCTTTTGTTACCTTAGAAATCTCTATACTTCTTCTATCAGGAGCGGGATTCTTTCTTTCATCAACTGAAAATGGGGACATGGAATATACAACTCTTATCAATCCGGCATCAGTCTCTTGCAAAAATTTTGGAAATAATGCTCTTGGTCCATAAACAGCTACAATAGCTTCTGTCTTTCCAAAACTGACTCTGGCAGATCCATCAGCATTCAAAATTTCTCCCACAGACATTTTTATCTCTCTTAATTCCTCTGGCAATCTACCATCTACTCTTCTTCCATTAACTATTAAAGGTACATCAGATTTTTTCATCTAATCACCCAACATCTTGGCTATTTTCTCGGTCAAACCAGCAACATGAGCTTCTCTATCAATAGTCAATATTGCTTCAATAGCCTTTTCTTTATTACCACCTTTAATCCATATAACACCATTTTGTCCAACATAAATTTCTGATCCAGTTTTCTTTTTAATCAATTCTATCATGCTTCCACCCTTTCCTATAACCCTAGCAACTTTATATGGGGTAATTTTTATTGTAATTCCGCCAAACAACTTTCTTGCTATCATATCCTTCATACTAACTTGAATGATTTTGTTTTTAGTCACCTTTGTTATTTTACAGAAAATAACATCACCTATATCATAAAACCTGCTTAAATCAACTCTTCTTACATCTACAAACTCTTCTACAGCTTCAGGAAGTGGCAAAAATGCTCTATAAGGAGAATTTATGTCAACCCACCATCCAGAAACTTCAATTTCTTCAATTCTTCCTATAATCCTATCTCCAACTTTAGGAAAATATTTTCCTGCAAGAGGAACTACGCTAATTTCTTCGTCACTAATTTTAAGAATACCCAAGACTTTAGAGTAAACACTTTCTCCTTCTACATAACAATTATTAATTTTCCTTCCTTTTCTCTCACCCAAATATGTTCCTGGTAAAACTATTTCTCTTTGGCTCATACTTCCACCTTTTTCAAAACTTTTGATTCATAGTTTCCTTTTGTTATTTCAGCCAATTTTCTAAAAAATTCGTCTTGAACTCCACTAAAAATTTCTATCTGTATTTGCAAGCTACCATCACCCAAATACTCTTCACTTTTAACCTCCCCCGCCTTTGTTATTATGCTGTAAGCCTTTCCAACAAATTGTGACGGGATTTTTATTTGCAAGAGAGCTTTTTCAAATTTTATTGGAAGTATAGGCTTTATTGCCTTTAAAACCTTCTCTATCTGAACTTCTGCATCCAAGAAAGGATCTATATTTACACCAGCCTTTTCCATTGCGTTAAGTATTCTTTGGGGAGGATGAGGTGTATTTGTTTGCGGATTAATGGTTCTTTTGGAAATTAAAGTTGCTATTTGATTCTTTTTTTCTTCAATTAGCTCTTTCTTTTGTTCAGTTGTAAGTGAAAATTCTCCCTTTTTAATTATCTCTTCAGCAATTTTGTAAATGTCTTTTGTACCAAAAGCTTTTTGTAAATCTTCTTCTCTAACAGCCTCACCTTTTCTAGCATCCTTATAAATTGCCGGATATGCAAGAACATCTTGTATATTTACATTAGCTCCTTTTTTCATTTCAAATGCTTTCCTTGGGTCTACCAAAATCTCAAAATTTGAATCTTTAACTCTCAATCTGGCGACAACAGCCTTATCAACGCTTATCATAAAAACATCACTTTAAAATTTTCTTCAATTCTTCCTCATCCAGAATTTTGAATTTTTTGTTTTCTATAACTGCCAAATCTATCTTTTTTCCCTCTTTTATTTTTTCTGTTTTCTCCAATATATCTATTGCAAGCTTAACTGCATCCTTCTTACTTATAGTTGGTTTCCATTCTTCTCTGAATATTTTCATTGCGGTTGGTGCTCCTCTGCCAATAGCGTAAGCGTACCATTCAAATAGCATGCCAGAAGGATCGGCTTCTATGAGATGAACCCCAGTATGGTCTTCTCCTCCAAAAATTATTGTAACTCCATAAGGTCTTAAACCACCATATTGAGTCAATAGCTGCATCCTATTACCAACTTCTTTTGCTAAAGTCCAAACATCTATTGGTTCTTCGTATGTTATTTGATGTCTTTGAGCAACAACCCTAGCAAAATCTACTAATACTCTCGCGTCAGCCAAATAGCCAGCGGAAACTGCACCAATATGATCGTCGACCTGAAATACTTTTTCTATTGATGTTGGAGCCATTAGCTCGTCTAAAACTTTTGCAGTCGCTAAAACCACGCCTTTGTTAAAAACAAGACCTAAAGCTGTTACACCTCTTTTAACAGCTTCTTTTGCATATTCTACCTGGAATAATCTACCATCTGGAGAAAACATTGCAATAGTTCTATCATAACCCATTGCTTCTGGCAAACTTTCCTCCGACATTTTGTCACCCAATACTTATTTTCTTTTATCTTTTGCTCTTAAATTCTTTTAGTAAAGATTTAATTGTTCCTGAAACTTTTAAAATTTTTACATTTATCCTATGTTCGCCAAGCCTTTGTAATAATCCGAGCGCAACTATAATATTTGAAACGTATAAATGTTTGCACTTTATTATTCCAATCTGTTCCTTTTCATTCCATCTCTCATCCAGAATTTTAAATCCAAATTTCCCAAAAGTTAATTCTCCATAAAACTTCAAAATTGTTGAGTTCATAAGCTCTTTAAAAATTTGATAGTTAATAGGCTCTTCTGAAATTATTTTGAACAAAATGTATCTTTTCCTTTCTCTCAACGATGGCAAAAGAATTTTTAGCCTCATTATAAAAATTAGATTTTAATTTTTAGAAAGTTTGTAAGTATTTAACCGCCTGTTCATTTGCAAATTCTAGGCACTCTTTCAAATCATAGCCATAGTAATAGTGATGAATAAATGAAGCATTGAAAACATCTCCAGCTCCAGTGGGATTTTTAATATCTGCTTGTATTCCACTCACTTCAGCCTTTTCTCCATTTTCTATTGCATAAGCTCCATTTTTACCTCTCTTTATTACAATTGTCCTTCCTTTAAACCAATCCAAATTTTTAGCAATCAAAGAGGCTTCTTTTTCATTAAGAAACATCACATCTACAAACTTAGCAACTTTGAAAAACTCGTTCTTATCAAACCTGATTCCAGCTTTTAGGTCTGGGTCAAAAGAAATAACTTTGTTATTATTTTTTAGTTCTTCCAATAGTGTTGGTAGGCCTTCCTTTAAACTTTCAAGCAAATTGTAGCCAGAGAAATAAACTACATCTCCTTCAATATCAGAAACTTTTATATGTTCTAATGAAAGCAGCTTATTTGTGCCTCTATAAGTTATTAATTTTTTGCTACCATCCCTAAATTGAATACCAAAAGTTATGCCAGTTCTCTCAGAAATAGTTTTTAATTTTACGTCTAAGCCAGTTTGTTTTAATTGTTCTTTTATGAAATTACCAAAATAATCATTTCCTATTAATCCAATTAATCTAACTTTCATGCCCAAATTATTTAGCCATATTGCAAAATTAGCTGCTCCTCCACCAACTTTTATTTTTATTTCCTCCACTATCTTTTGCTCGCCTTCTCCAATCTCATCTATAGGTTCTGTAAGTATGTCTATGTTTACATCGCCAACTGATGTTACATCTACCATAAATTTCTTTTTAATCAAAGAATTTAACTTCTTGTATGGGGATATTCAAACCATATGATATAAGAGGCGTTTATCCAACAGAAATCAATGAAAAAATTTTTTATAAAATAGCAAGATCGTGTGTAAGATACTTTGGTGGGAGAAAAGTTCTAATAGGAGGGGATGGTAGATTATCAACTCCTTCTTTGAAAAAAGCTCTGATAGAAGGTTTAATAGATGAAGGTATGGAAGTTTATGATTTAGGTTTGGTCCCAACTTCAACTTTTAATTTTCTTATCTCTTCGGGAAAATTTGACTTTGGTCTACAAGTCACAGCATCACACAACCCAAAAGAATTTAATGGAATAAAAGTTTATGATAATGTTGGCAATAGCATAGGCATTGGTTATGGTTTGGAAAAAATTGAAGAAATTTTTAAGAACCTTAGCAATGATTCAAAAACAAAAAAAGGAGTTTATATAGATGCTTCAGAAATGAAGCTAGAACATAAAAAATTTTTAGAGAAAAATCTTGAAACTTTTGATAAAAAAGTATGCATAGATTATTCTAATGGTTGTGGGAGTATAGTATTTTCTGATTTAATAAGAGGAAAAATAGATGCAATAGAGGTTAATAAAGAAGTTGATGGAAACTTTCCTTCTCATCCACCAGAACCGAATGAAGAAAACTTGAGAAATTTCACAAGACTCATAAAAGAAAATGAATGCGTTTTTGGAGCAGCTTTTGATGGTGATGCTGATAGGATAGTTTTCGTTGACGAAAATGGAAAAATCATAAGAGGCGACAAAATACTTTACCTTCTATCTAAGTTTTTAAAAGCAAAAAAGATTGTTCATGAAGTTTCATTTCCACCCTTCTTTAAAACAATGATGAGAGAAATTGGAGCTGAAGTTATAGAGACGAGAGTTGGAAGAACTTACATAATTAACGAAATGAGAAATAACAATGCTGATGTTGGAGGAGAAATTTCCTCTCACTTTTACTTCAAAGAAACTAATTTTATGGAAGATGCATTTTACACATTCCTTATTGCAATAAAAATTCTAAAAAAAGAGAAGAAAACATTTGGAGAATTATTAAAAGATTACCCAGATTTACCGAGCAAAAATCTAAAAGTTGAAGTTCCTGAAGAAAAAAAGTACCAAATTATTGAAAATATAAGAAAAGAGTTGAAAGATAAATTCGATATAATTTCTATAGATGGTGTCAAAGTAATAATAAACGAAAAGAATTGGTTCCTTATAAGAGCTTCAAATACAGAACCTGTAATTAGAGTTTATATTGAAGGAGAAAACCAAGAAAAATTGAGAGAATTGGAAAAACTTATAACAAGCTTTATAAACAGATTTATTTAGAGAGAATAATTTTCAATCATGAGTGAAATAGATGAGCTAAAAAATAAAGTAATTCTTTTTGTTTCTCCTGAATTAAAGACATTTAAATCGAGAGCTGGCGGATTAGGGCAAGTAGCTGAGGAATTGCCAAAGGCGCTTAGCGAAATGGGACTAAACATAATTGTTGGCTCTTGCCTCTACAAATACTTGGTTATAGACTCTTACAAAAAAGAAATAGATTTTTCAGATTTAAACTTGAGAGAAGTTGCTGAAATTGATATAGAAATAGACAAAAAATATAGAACAAAAATTTTTACAACAGAAAAGTATGGTGCGAAATTTATCTTTCTTTTCAATGATGAATTGACTGAAGCTTTATATATGGGTGATCTGTTAAAATTTTCAATATTTTTTGCTAAAGGAATACTTGAAGCCTTGAAAATATTACAGATTAAACCAGATATAATTCACTTAAATGACGCTTTAACAAGTCTCATACCAGTTTATGCTAAAGACGATCCATCATACATAGAGTTCTCAAAAGCAAAGTTTGTATTTACAATTCATAATGCAGGCTTAGCTTACCAACAAATTCATCCTATCGAAAGAAAAAATCTTCTAAATCTACATTCATTCTCTTTAGAAAAGCTGATCTGGAATGGAAACATAAACTTGCTTTACGCTGGGGTGGAAAACAGCGATATAGTTAATACAGTAAGCGAAGATTATGCTGTTAACTTAAGAGTTGAAGGAGAAGGAATGAGAGATGTTTTCATAAGAAAAAACGTATTTGGAATTTTGAATGGAATTGATGTTGATTATTGGAGGTCAAAAACATACAAAGGTGCTACTCTTGACAACATCTTAGAATTGAAACTAAAAGAGAAAGAAAAATTGATTAAAGAAATAAAAGCTAGAACTGGTAAGAGATTGAAAGAAGACAAAATGATAGTCATAATGCCGAGAAGATTAAGCAGTCAAAAAGGATTTGATACAATAATGCCTCTCATAGAAGAATTCCACAATAATTATGGAGTTCAGTTTATTGTTCTTGGTGTGGCTCATCCAAATGATAACGTTGGACAAGAATGGGCTAGAATATTTTTTGAATTGCATAAAAAATTAGAAGGGTTTGCCTTTATTTATTCCTTTGATGAAGATCTTGCAAAAATGATGTATGCAGGAGCTGATCTTTTACTCTATCCATCATTACCTAATAAAGAGCCTTGTGGTACTGGCTACATGATGTCAATGGTTAATGCGACTCCATGCTTAGGAACAAGAACTGGTGGTTTAGCTGAAGTTATAAAAGAGTTTGATGAAATTTTAGAAACTGGTAATGGTTTTCTTGTGTGGAAAGAAGAGTATTCAACTGAAGCATTCAGAAGGAAATTGGAAAAGGCTACAAAAATTTTTAACAACAAAGAAAAGTGGAAAAAATTGATGTGGAATGCTTTTAATACTGAAGTAGACATGAAAAATGCAGCCAAGGAATATATATCAAAAGTTTATTTACCTGCTCTAAAGATGTAAATGAGAATTGCATTTTTTTGTTGGGAATTTTGGCCTAGATTAGTCGGTGGCCTAGGAACTTATGCTATAGAAATAACAAAAAAGTTTGTTGAAATGGGACATGAGGTCACAGTATTTACATTAAATGACGGCTCACTTCCAACAAAAGATTATTGGAATGGAATAGAAATCCATAGACCCATGATTTTAGATAGCGGTGAAATATTTCCAATTTTTGTTAGAGAAGATTTGAAAAGATGGGGCCACCACATTAAATTTTTCTCTGATATATTTGCCTTCAATTACCTTTCTGCATCAAAACTTGTTAATCAGATAATCAAAAAAGAACAAAGAAAATTCGATATAATATCTTTTCACGATTGGTTGGCAGGATTTGCTGGAATAATGGTTAAGAACAACACTAGTTTGCCTGCTGTATTTCACGTTCATTCTATAGAAGAGCAAAGATCATTGGGTGGTGGGTCGGAAGTCGTAAAGGAAATAGAAAGAGAATCTGCAAGAAAAGCTGACAAAATAATAACAGTTTCTTATTCAATGAAGGAATTTCTCGAAAGTTTAGGATATCCTAAAGAAAAAATCAATGTTGTTTACAATGGAATTGATGCAGAAAAATATTCCTTGAAAAACGTTAATTGGGAACTAGTCGAAAAGCTGAGAGAAAGGTATAAGATAAAAGACGAAAAAGTTATCTTCTTCATAGGAAGATTAACTTGGGTTAAAGGAGTGGCTAATTTAATAAGAGCGATGCCAGAAGTTTTGAAGAGTTTTCCTAATGTTAAACTTGTTATTCTTGGTAAGGGAGAAAGTTATACTGATTTAATACAACTTAAACAATCCTTGGGAATAGGTGACAAAGTAGAAATAAGAAGCGAATGGGTAAGCGAAGAAGAAAGAATTGCACACTATGCTATGGCTGATGTTTGTGTTTTTCCAAGTGTAAGCGAACCTTTTGGAATTGTCTCTCTAGAAGCAATGAGCATGGAAAGGCCAGTAGTTGTTGGGGCTAGAGGAGTTAGCGGCTTAAGAGAACAAGTAATTCCAAATGGAGAAAACAGATGTGGTGTTCACATAAATGGAGAAGATCCTAACGATATTGCTTGGGGAATAAAAGTAGTTTTAGAGAACTTCGAAGAAGCTAAGAAATGGGGCAAAAATGGGAGAAAAAGAGTTTTAGAGAATTTTACTATAGAAAAAACGGCAAAAGAAACGTTAAAAATATACGAAAGCTTAATTTGAATATGATAATAGGAGTTGTTTCAGGAAAAGGTGGAGTTGGCAAAACTACTGTTGCATCAAACTTGAGCTATTATCTTTCTCAAGTTGGTAAGAGTGTTACTCTTGTTGACTGTAATGTAACAACTTCTCACATAAACTTCAACTTTGGATTCTTCAACTTCAACAAAACTCTAAACAATGTTCTAAGAGGGGAAGCAGAAATTTGGGAAGCAACATACAAGTATAAAACACTAAATATTATACCTGCTTCATTGAGATTAGAGGATTTGAGCTACATAGATTTCATGAGTTTAAATAGAGCAATAAGAAGTATAAATTCGGAATTTGTATTCTTAGATTCTGCACCAGGATTTGGAAAAGAGGCGATTAGTGTTTTAAATTCTGTTGATAGCGTGTTAATTGTATCCACACCATTTATGACATCTATAGCTGATGTTCTTAGAATGAAAAAAGTTTTAGGTGAATTAAATGTCTATCCTTTGGGAATTGTATTAAATATGGTTAAAGGAAAGCATTATGAACTCACCAAAAAAGATGTTGAAGCTATAACTGGAATGAAAGTAGTTGAAGTTATTCCTTACGACGAAAATGTTGAGCATGCTCTCTCATTAGGAAAGCCTTTCATCGAAGTTTTTCCAAATACTAAAGCTAGTTTGGCAATAAAAAGAATGGCAAACAAGCTTTTTGGAGTAGAAATAGTGGAAAAAATAGGATTTTTCGATGGAATGAAGAAAGGAATATTAGAGTTGTTTAGAGGAAAATTCAAAATTATCTAGAAACAAATTCATCATTAACAACAAAGAATCTGAGTTTTTCTTTTAAATCCTTTCTAACCCCAATTCTATGAGATGAATCAAATTCTACCTTAATTCCTTTATCTTCAATATATATCGAGTTTTCTGGTGAAAGAAACTTTCCGTTAAAAGATTTATCTATCTTAAAAGCCTTAGTCAATTTTCCAGGACCACTCGTCAATTCTCTTATATCCTTTACTCTCCTATTTTTCATCATTTCTTCAATACCATTCAGAGGATGTACTGCTCTTATTAAAACTGCTCCAACTTTATTGTCCTCATGGGCAACAATATTGAACATCCAATTATTGTGAACATTATAAATGAAAATTTTTCCTGGCTCTTCCCACATTTCTTTGTTATAATTTTTCTTTCCATGGAAAGCTCTTGATGCTGGGTCATCTTGACCAAAATAAGCTTCAGTTTCGACAATCATTCCTTCAAGAGTTTTGTCGTCAATCTTTCTCACAAGTATTTTTCCTAAAAGATCTATTGCAACTACTTTGGGGTTTCTTCTAAAAAACTCACTTTTTATTATTACCATTTTCTCCCCAGTTAGCCTTTGTTGGGCAATTTGGATCTAAACACATAGAAAATGCTCTCTTTCCTTTTCTAAAAACTCTTACAATTGGTGTATTGCATTTTTCACAAACCTTTCCTGTAGCTTCTATTCTTGCGTTTCTTGGTAGGGGATATATAGTCTTACATTTTGGATAGTTTGAACAACCAACAAATGCTTTACCCTTATAACTAATTATTATCAAATCTCCTCCACAACTAGGGCATTTTCCCAATATTCTTTTTTCATTTCTACTGCTCATTATAGCGCTAGAAAGCTCTTTGCCAATTTTCTCCTCAACTTTTTTGAAGTCTGACAAAATCTCTTCAAGTAGTTTCTTCGCTTCTTTTACTATTTCTTCTCTTTTTTTCTTACCATTGTAAACATTTTCCATTTCTTCTTCAAGCTTTCTTGTAAGCTCCTCTGAAATTATTTTTGGGGAATATTGCTCCAAAATTTTTACTACAGCCTTTCCTAAGGATGTGACCTTTATCGATTTACCAATTATATAATTCCTGTCATACAAAGTCTTCAAAATCTCGCTTCTAGTTGCCTTAGTACCAAGTCCTCTTTTTTCCATTTCTTTTATAATTGATGCTTGTGTATATCTTGCTGGTGGCTCAGTCTTTTTTTCTAAAATTTCCACTTTTTCAACCTCTAATTCTTCCCCTTCTCTTAATTCTGGCAACAAAATTTCTCTATCCGCAACATAAGGATAGTAAAATTCTCTCCAGCCTTCTTTAACCGTTTTAACTCCCTTTAGAATGAATTTGTTACCATTTATATCCAAAACCACATGCATGGCTTCTCTTATAGATGGATCACCAAAAGCTGCTAAAAATCTTTTCACTATAAGATCGTACAATTTTCTTTCCTGTGGAGTTAACTCATTTGGATTAGGAACTTCTTTAGTTGGATATATTGCTGGGTGTGCAGGATCGTCTTTACTTCCTTCTACGACATGCAATTCATTTCCAGAAAGTATTTTGTTAACTATTTTGTTGTAAGAAGGCAATTTACCCAATGATTGTAAAATAGATTTTAAACCTATGGAAGATGGTAACTTTTGGCTTGATGTTCTGGGATAACTTATTATTCCTCTCTGATATAAACTTTCAGCCAAGTTCATTGTTTGCATAGGAGAAAAACCGAAGTGATTGTATGATTCTGTTTGTAGATCTGTGGTGTTAAAAGGAGGGGGAGGCAATTGCTCATATTGTCTTCTCTTTATTTTCAAAACTCTTGCAACTTTTTTGTTAGATTGAGAAAAAACTTTTTGCGCTTTTTCCTTCTCCCATATTTTATCTTCTTCATAAATTGCTTGATACTTAGCTTTTCCTATTTTTATAAAGGCAAAAATCTGCCAATATGGTTTTGGCTTGAAATTCTCTATTTCCTCTTCTCTTTTTACAAGCAAAGATAATGTTGGTCCTTGCACTCTTCCTGTCGATAGTATAGAAAAAACCCTATTTCCATTATTTTTCAAAGACAAAGTTAATGCTCTAGTTAAGTTTATTCCCCAAAGCCAATCTATTTCATGCCTTGCTAAACCAGCTTCTAACTGCCCCCAGTCTAAAGTTTTCATTGCGTTTTCATAAGAATCGATTAGTTCTTCTTTTGTTAAAGTCGAAAATTTCATTCTTTTAGCATCTTTTCTGTTTAACAAAAATCTAAGAATGTTATACCCTATGACTTCTCCTTCTGTATCATAATCTGTAGCTATTATAACCTCGCTTGCATTTGGGGCAAGCTCTTTCAAAACCTCAAAATATTTCTTTGAAAAAAGAGAAAACTTACTTACTAAATATGAAGGTTTCCATTCATAATCAAAAACGGGATAAAACCATTTTTTGTTTATAGAAGAGAGATTAAAGAGATGTCCTACTGCTGGTGCAACGATGTGTGGTTTTCCCTTTCTTTCGAAATAATAATACTCAACATCGTTTTTCTTTATGACCTTAAATTTTCCTTCCGCCAAGCTCTCTGCTATCTTCTTTGCTGCTGTTGGCTTTTCAGCTACTATTAAAATATACGACATAAGAACCATCAAGCCTATTCGAGAATTATTGGCCTAATTTTTGTTTCTAGCCTTTTTTCCATTTGCGCAACTTTAGTCTCAATTAGTGAAAGTTTATTTGCTATTTGTTGTATAATTTCATGTGGAATTAAATCTTTTTTAATATTTTTTATTTCTTCTTTGATTGCCCCAATATCCTTGTTTATTTCTTGTATTTCAGTTTTGTTGACCAAACTCAACGATTCATGTTTGCTTTTTTCAAATTCTTGTTGTAATTTTTTGAAGTCCAAAAGTAGTGAAGAAAAATCTTCTATATTCACATATCTTTTCATGAGAGTTTCTACATCATTTTTTGTAACAAAATTTTTCGTCTCTTCGATTTTTGAAATAAGCACTTGAAGTGAATTTTTAATATTACCTATTTCAACTGTTAGACTTTGTAAATTTGATTCTACAGATATAGTCTTGTTTTTCAAAGAAAGAAAGTCTTCTTGGAGAATATCAAACCCACCTTTCTTTATCAAGTTAGCCTTTATCTCATTCACATCCTTTAAAACTCCTTGGAAGGAGGAGGCTATCTCGGAGACCTCATTTTTTAATGAGGACAAATCATTAATAATTCTTTCTAAATCTTCTTTACTCGCTGAATGATTTTGTAGTATATTCAGCTGTTCTTTAAACAAATCGAAATTTTTTTGCAATTTATCATATTCTTCCCTTCTTACTATTTCTTTTCTTAGAGAGTCTAGCTCAGCTAGGGTTTCCCAAATTTTCTCGTTTACCTTTTCCAACTCTTTCTTTGTGGAAAGAAATGGGATCGAGCTCTTTAGAACCTCCAATTCTGTTAAAATATTGCTAATTTGTTTGTTTATGTTAATATTTTTCTCTTCAATCAATGATATCTTCTTTATTTCTTCCCTTTCCGATGAAATCGACATTATTAGTTTGTTCAACTCGTTTATTTTTTCCTCAATATTTACATTAATTTCTGACACTTTAGAAAGAAATTCTTTTACTAGCTCGGGTTTAACAAGCTTTACCTCACTGTATACCTCCTCTATTTGTTTTGCAAGAGATGAAACATTAGCTTTCAAAAAGGAAACTTCATTTTCTAGTTTTATAAAATCATCAAACAGGGTTGATGGCAACTTCTTGTTTAACTCTTCTTCAACCTTTCCTTTTATCTCTTTTATTTCCTCTAAGCCCTTTTTTATATTCTCCAGGTTTTCTGCAAGTGAAGAAGCTAAAGAATTAACTTTATCTTCAATATTTTTCTTAGCTTCTTCTAGCTCTTTTCTAATCCCTTCTGTATCTGTCCTTTCTAATAATTCCTTGAGTTCAACAACGGCAGCGTTTTCAATCATTACCAAGTCTTCTATTTCTTCAAATCTCTCCAAAACTTCGTTAAGTTTTGTCGCTTCTAATTTCTTCAAACTTTCATTTATCTTAGAAACATTCATCTCTAACTCAACAAACCTTTTTTCCAACTCTAAGAATTTTAATTTAAGGTTTTCTTCTTCTGCCATATACAAAACCTATTATATTTTTAGTTTCTCCAATATTATTTTTTTGGGTATACAAAAATATAAACCATATAAAAAGCAGAAATCCTATAGAACCCCATCTCCATAGACTAAGATGTAAGAAATCAAAGGAGTATATTTGTTTGTAAGAAAGATATATTGTTGTTGCAATTCTTGCCATATTGAATAAGAAGAGTAAAGATAAGCCAATTAACAATGGCTTTATTTTTCTTCTATTGTAGATTGGTGTTGATGCGATTAGAGCAAAAAGTGTGTATAGGCTTTTCCAGCCAGTAGAATCCCAAGAAATCTCGTATATTTTATTATCGATTATTATAAAGTTTTCCTCTGCCTTTGAAGTTAATCCAATGAAGTTTAGTAATCTTGAGACTAGAAATGCTTCAAAATTCTTAAGAAATTTTAGCTGGATATCAAAAGAAATAAAAACATAAAGTGGTATTGAAAGTAAATTTAGCATCAATACAAAATCTAGAAACGTCAAAATTAGATCTTTTCTCTTTCTTCTTCTATCCATTTTTTCAATTCCTCCTTTAACACATCTTTCAACATAGAATCTAATTTCTTTTCTTCAATACCATAAACTTTACCAACTTCCTTTAGCTCATTCTTATCAATTCTAAATATTGGGTATTTCATTTGCTTTTCAAAAAACTCTTCAGTCATTAAGCATTTAATTCCATACTTATTTAAAAGGCCAAAAGCTTCCTTATCGTTAGAAAAAATTATTCTACCTTCCAATCCTATGTAAGCATCTATTTCTTCTAAGTTTTCAATTTTCTCTAATTTCAAAACTGGTTGCAAGCCCATGCTTCTTGCTTTTTCTATGTCTTTTAACAAGTTGAAATAATGATTAAGCTTTTCAAACCTGGTTTTGTAATCCAATAGTTCGTCGAACTTCAATTTAAGTTTTTTATAGAAAGATATCTCATCTTTAAGTTTTTTTAATTGTCTTTGCAATTCTATTCTCTCTTTTAAGAGTTCAGCCAAAATTTCTTCTCCACTTCTTTCTTTTACTGTTTCAACTTGTTCTTTTTCTTCTTCGCTTTTACCTAAAAGCATTTTTATTATCTGTTCTAAATTCGTTCCCTTTAGTCTGAAAAGGTAAAATAATACATCGTCTTTATACTCTAACAAGTTTTTTTCTTTGAGATAGATTTCTACAAGCTCTATCTTTCTTCTTATTTTTCTGTAAGAGAAAAGGGCCGAAGCAAGAGCATCCAATTGGTGAGTATCTTCTATTTTTTCTTTATATTCTTTTACAATCTCCTCTTTTTCTTCCCTACTCAAGTCTCTTTTTGGCCTTAAAATTCTACAACCAAAAGTTCTAGCTAAATCTTTAACTGCTTTTGGTGTTTCTTTTTTATCAGTGGAAATTAAGATTGGTCTTCCAACCTTTAAAATTTCTCTAATTATAGCTCCTTTGTTATATCCTCTAAAAGTCGAAAGTTTTAACAACTCTCCTTCAGTAGATAGTATAGCAATTGCCGAGTTTAAACCTGCATCAAACCCAACTATTATACTTCTCAATCAATCACCTTTATACTCCTCCTCTATTACCTTCCTAATTCTTTTAGCAGTTTTTTCTCCTATACCATCAACTTCCATCAATTCCTTCTCACTAGCATTAAAAAATTTCTTCAAACTACCAAACTTTTTTAGTATCCTTTTGCTTAATACTGTTGATATTCCTGGAAAAGCTGCTAATATTCTTTCTTGAATAGTTTTAACATTAACTTTCTTTTCTTTAATTTTGAATCCAGCATTTCCACTATTCTCAAATTCTTTTCTTGCTATCCAATAAATCAGCTTCGCTGTCTCTTCTTCATTTTTTGTTCTAAAAATTGTGACATTAGATTTAGAAACAATATAAGCAAGTGTTGCATAAAAAGAATTTTCATGAATTCTTTCAACAACACCAAATCCCTCTACTATAATGATTGGTTTTTTGAACGCAGAAGATAATGAATTAGCTTGCTCAAAAATTCTCCCGTCTATAATAGAAGATATGAAATCTTCAAAACTTTTCCTTTCAATGCCCACATCATTAACAACAAAATCTCCTATTGGTAAATTCATTCTTACAATTTTACACCCCATTTTTTCCAATAAATTTGCAATCTTCTCCTCTCTATAATCTACAAAAACAATATTGTTTGAGAGGGTTAACTGCCTTTCCATAAAATCACTTCAACCAATCTATTAAGCTACCTTTTTTCCTAGCATTTCTAATATTTTTCAACATCCTTTTCATCTTTTTTTCTTTTATTAAAGAAGAAAAGAAATAAGCTTGATCTCTGCTTCCTTTAGTCAAAATAAATATTACCTTTCCTTCAGTTTGCCTACCTACTCTTCCTCTTCTTTGTATAGCCCTTATCTCGCTTGGCACAGCATCGTAAAATATAGCATAATTAACTGAAGCTATATCAAGTCCTTCTTCACCAATACTAGAACAAACCAAAACATTAAATTCGTTATTAGCAAATCTCCTAACGATTTCAATTTGCTCTTTCTGACTCAATCCTTTTCCTCCTTTCTTTGCTTGCCCCACTAACATTTCTGCTTTTATACCACTCTCTAAAAGAAAATTCTTTATCTTCTCGACAGTATCTCTGTAATTTGCAAAGACTATTGCTCTATTTTTTTCATTCTCTTTTAAAATAGCTTTTATTACCGAAAGTAATTTCTCCATTTTAGGATGTACCTTATACTTCTTTTCTATTTCATCTAATTTGCTAAATATTTCTCTGAAATTCTTGTGAGTTATCAAAAGTTTCTCTGCTCTTTTTTTGCTAGCTTGAAGCTCTCTCAAATAATCAGCAAAAACGCTTATTTCTTGAGTTTCAAGAAGTTCTATAGCATATAATACTTTCAAAGCTTGCGAAACTTTTATCATTCCCCAAATGTTTATTGGATTTTCCATTCCTCTCTCATAACTAGCTATCAATGAGTTTTGAAGATTCAAAAGCTCTTTTTTAGAAACATCTTTAGATTTTATGAACATGTGCTCTTTCAACCATTCTAAAATTTCATCGTAAACTTCAAGCAATTTCTTTCTTATTTCTTCTAAATCAGACGGCAATTCAACATAAACATATTCTCTTTCTACTTCCTTAACATAAGGCCTAACATCTGGATCGCTTTCTGTTCTTATCTCAACAAACTTGATAAAAAGATTATTCATTACTTCATTAATTCTTTCCTCCTCTCCACCTGGAGAGGCTGTCAAACCAATTATCAATGGATTTTTTGCTTGTATCAAATATGCTTTTGCAACTTCAGTATATGAATAATCTTTAACAGCTCTGTGTGCCTCATCAAAAACCGCAAGAACGAAATTTTCTAGATGTATTCTATTTTCTTTTAAATCGTTTGCTATTGTTTGCGGAGTAGCAACTATCACTCTTGCTTTCTTGTACAACTCAATTCTTTTTTCTGGCCTTATTTTCCCTGTTATTAAAACAACTTCCTCGCTACTCAAATCTGTAAATTGAAGAAAGGATTTAACGTGCTGTGCATTTAATGGTCTAGTAGGAGCCATGAACAATATCTTACCATCTGGAAATTGCTCTATTCTTTTAACTGCAACGTAAATCGCAATTATAGTTTTGCCTAAACCAGTTGGCAAAACGACTAAAGTATTTCCTTTCAGGCAAGTGTTAGCTATGTTTTTTTGGTATTCTCTTAGCTCTATATTTTTTAACTGCATTCACTCACCCAATATTGTAACAAAAACTGTTCTTTCCCTTGGCTCAAAAAGCTCAACAAAAATTATTCTCTGCCATGCTCCAAGGACAAGACTTCCATTTTTTATTGGAAGCGTTATTGACTGAGATAGCAAATTTGATTTTAAATGAGCTGTTGCATTTAAGCTTCCTTCATAGCTATGGCTATATTTTTCATTCAAAGGCAAAATTTTATCAAAAAACTTTTTCATATCTTCAAAAATTGTCTCATCGTTTTCTTGTATTATCAAACAAGCAGTGTTGTGCAAAGAATTTAAGAAAATCATTCCATTCTTAATTTTACTTTTTTCTACCTCCTTCTCCACATTTTCAGTTATGTCTATAAAATCGTATGCATTTTTCGTTTTAATCTTTATTTCACTTTGATAAACTCTCATAAATCTTCACCTCATTTGATATCGAACCCACAATATAAATTATTAAGCGTTATAACTAATATGAAGGTTGTGATTTCAATTGGCGGTTCCTTACTTACAAGAGAGTTGAGTTATGAAAATTTTAAGAAGTATGCAGATGTAATTAACAAAATTTCAAAAAAGCATAAAGTTATCGTTGTTTGTGGTGGTGGAACAACAGCAAGAACTTATCAAAGCATAGCTAGAAAAGCTAAAGCAAGTAATGAAATGCTTGATTTTATAGGAATAATGGCAACTCATATAAACGCTGCAACACTTTCCGCATTCATAAAAAATTCTTATCTTGTTAAATGGAAAAGTTTGAAGGAAGCCTCAAAAGAAGTTAAAAAGTATTTTGGAAAGAAAGTTCTTGTTTGCGCCGGATACGATGTTGGCTGTTCCACTGATTTTGATTCAGCCTATTTTGCTTCTTTAGTTAATGCTGATCTTGTTGTTAACGCTACGAATGTAGACGGGATTTACGATAAAGATCCAAATAAGTTTAAAGATGCGAAAAAGTTTGAGAGATTAAGCTACGATGAATTTATCATGATAATTTCTAAGAATCCACAAAAACCAGGAGAATATAGACTTTTTGATTTGAAAGCGGCAAAACTCTTGAAAGAAAAGAAAATAAAACTTATAGTAATTGATGGTAGAAATCCAATAGAAATAGTAAAAGCAATAGAAGGCAAACATTCTGGAACTGACG